>Ga0256829_1001108_pt1 | contig 23233 bp, 23 predicted proteins | sample 131447metaG_FD_185979 | JGI IMG/M metagenome (GOLD analysis project Ga0256829, IMG submission 185979) | Hydrothermal vent microbial communities from Lau Basin, Pacific Ocean - 131-447 | ecosystem: Environmental > Aquatic > Marine > Hydrothermal vents | place: Pacific Ocean: Lau Basin | collected...
TTGAATTATGTAAAACTGGATTTTTAATGATAGTAGATTTTTCTTTTTTTTTATTTGGGAACATTTTTTTTATAATTTTTGATTCTATTTTTAAAACTAATATCATCAAATAAAGAAAAATATAAACCGTGGTCATTCCCAAGACTAAAAATTTTAATCCCTCTTCTATTAAGTTCGTCCCCATATTTTATCCTAATTATATAACTAATAATAAATAACAGTGAAATTTTAGCATTATTTTTATTAAATAAAAGTTTAAATTAAAAAAATAATTTTTAAATTACTATTCATTTTATATTATTCTTTCTTAAAGCTGGTAAAATTAAAAACTTTAGAAGCTAATTAAAATACCAAAAACCCCTGATTTACAACTAATATATTTTTTTAATAAGCTTATATTTATAAATTTTTTCATACAATTACCACATGAAAAATATACTTATTATACTGTTTTTTATCACTGTTTTTATTTTTGCAGGTGAGCCGATAAAGCCTATTACATTGCATTTAAAATATAATTATCAAAAAGCAAAACTTGGATATATGCTTTTTATGGATCCAAATCTCTCCTCAAGCGGCAAAGTATCCTGTGCAACTTGTCATGACTTAAACCATGGAGGAGCTGATCCAAGAAAAACAGCGGTGTCTGCCGGAGTCAATGGACAAAAAGGCTCATCCAATGCACCTACTGTATTTAACAGTTACTTTGGATTTAGACAGTTTTGGAACGGAAGAGCTAAAAATCTTGATACTCAAGCAGGTGGACCTCTGCATAATCCGGTAGAGATGGGTATGGACAATCAAAAGATACAAAAATATTTAAGAAATAACAAATTTTATGTAAAAGAGTTTAAAGCCATCTACCATGAAAAACCGACTGCAAAAGATGTTGCAAATGCCATAGCAGAGTTTGAAAAGGCTTTGTTTACTCCAAATTGTAAATTTGACAAATATTTAAGAGGGGAGATAAAACTCTCAAAAGAGGAAAAAAAGGGGTATGAACTATTTAAGACTCTTGGATGTATTACTTGTCACAACGGTGTAGATATAGGAGATAACAGTTATCAAAAAATGGGTGTTATCCATCCATATAAATGGGGAAAAAATACACCAGACAGATATGCTATCACTCACAAAAAAAGTGATAAAAATGTATTTAAAGTTCCGACTCTGAGAAATATTCTCTTAACTGCTCCATATTTTCACGATGGTTCAGCAAAAGATATCAAAGAAGCATTAAATTCTATGGCTTATCACAATCTAGGACTTAAGCTTACTCATAGTGAGATAAAAGCCCTCATAGCTTTTTTTAAGACTTTAACAGGACAAAAGCCTGCTATATTAAAAAGGTTATCCAGATGAATTTTAAAGCCCTCAAATTCGGGGGGGGGTAGAAAGAGTTCCTCTGCCTTTAAAGAATGGGTATCATAACTTGAAAAACTTAATATTAAAATCATTTATAGTCGTATTTTTTGCTTTTGTAGGAGTATTTGGAGTATTGAATCAAAAGTCAAAAATGCTTTATGAGATAAAGCAAACAAGTTATTTTTCTATGCAACTCCAACTTATAAATAACCATATCAGCAAATTGAAAAATGATATTTTCAGAGACAAATTTTATCTATATTTTGATAATGATATCATTAATAAAGAGATTAAAAAGATTGATATGCTTTTTAATATTGCTTTATCAGGTAAAGATTTTAAAAAAAATCAGCATAAAGATATATTTTTTGCTCTAAAAAATGAGAAAAAAAGATTTGAAAAACTAAAAAGCAGTATTTATGAATTTCTAAGATATAACGCACCTATTAAAAACAGTTCCATGTATCTCTCAAGAATATTGGAAAAATCTTTTGATACATTTAATATGAATAATAAAAAAGATAGAGATACAATTTTGCTTTTTTCAAAATCAGAAGATAGTATCTTTTTCAATATAAATACTTCAAATAATACCTTTATGAAAAATATTTTAAATTATAATAAAAAATTGTATCAACTCTCTAAAAATATCAAAGATAGCAAAAAAAGAGAGTTGATTGAAGTTTTTCGTGCAAATTTGGGAGTATTTACCAAAAGCTTTCCAATACTTCAAAAAGATTTAAATACCATTTTAACTTTACCGATAGAAAATAATATAAAAAAGATTTTAAATAGATATATTCAAGAATCCCTCAAAGAACAGGAAAAAATAGGTAAAATTTCCAATTTTATACTTATTTTGTATCTTTTAAGTATAACTGTTATACTGTTTTTTATCTTTTATACCGAAAAAGAAAATTTAAAACTTAAAAAGATTTCCAAAAAGCTATATCTCTCAACTATTACAGATAAATTAACAGGCTTAAGTAACAGAACTTGCTATAAAAAAGATAAAAAAACTTTCAAGAATCCCTCTTTGATACTTATTAACATAAATGACTTTAAAGATATCAATAATTTATATGGAACAGATTTTGGAGATAAAGTTTTACAAATATTATCCAAAAAGATTGATTCTCTGTCAAAAGATATGAAGAGTGCAAAAGTTTACAGAGTAGGGACAGATGATTTTGGCATACTTTCTGAATTTCAAGGAAAAAATAAATTAATAAAAAAGGTTTTACAAATCTTGCATGAGATAAATAATACCATCTTTGAGATAGATAATCATAGTATAGATATATCTATTTCTATCGGTGTTAGTTATAATCAGCCAAAACTTCTTGAATGTGCTGACATAGCCTTGAAAAAAGTCAAATTATCATATACGACAATGTATCAAATATATAAGGATGATTTTAATACAGCTAAAAATTTGGAAAAAAATTTGGAAATCTTATCAAGACTGAAAAAGGCTTTGCTTGAACATAGAGTAATACCCTATTTTCAGCCAATAGTTAACTTAAACAGTGGAAAAATAGTAAAATACGAAGCTTTAGTCAGACTGATAAAAAAAGATGGTGAAGTATTGTCTCCTTTTTATTTTTTAGATATAGCCAAAAAAGCAAAATTAATAAGTAAAATTACAGAAATTATTCTTCTTGCTTCTTTAAAAAAGATAAGAGAAGAAAGTGTATATATCAGTGTCAATATCCCAAATAGTAATATGACCGATATAAAAATCAGAGATAAGATTATCAATATTCTTGAATTAAATAAAGATATCACAAATCACTTGACTTTTGAGCTTCTTGAGAGTGAAGAAATGATGAGTTATAAACAAATATCTGAGTTTATTACTTTAGTAAAAAAATATAATTGTAAAATATCTATAGATGATTTTGGAAGTGGATATTCTAATTTTGAAGAACTTTTAAGATTAAATATAGACACACTCAAAATCGACGGCACTTTGATAAAAAATATTGATAAAGATAAAACATCTCAAATCATTACCAAAACTATCCTTGAGTTTACAAAAAAAACAGACATTGAGCTTATAGCTGAGTTTGTTCACTCTAAAGAAGTAGCTCAAAAACTGCAAGAAATTGGTATCAAATTTGCCCAAGGATACTACTTTGGCAAGCCAGCTCCAAATATCTAAATACCCTAATTTTTAGTAGCTCATACTAATTATTACAACTCGGAATTGATTCAGAATCACTGGCAAATTCTTGCAAAAATCTTCCTATTCTATTTTTCTCTTTCTTAAAAAGATTAGAATTTAAATATATCAAAACTTTAGGATTGTCTTTATGGAAGTCTTTCAAATCTTTTATATCATTTGAAAAAAAACTTTTCCACTCATCTATCGTAGCAACATTTCCCCACATTTTTCCACTTCCATGACAACTGCTACATCTTTTTAGATAATACTTTTGCCCTCTTTTTTCTTTTGCACCATATAAAAATGAAACCGCTATCAGTAATAAAATTATAAAATTTTTCAATTTCCTTCCTTTAACTATTTAAGTCCATATTTTTTTCCATATAATTTGTGAAATCTCTTTAGAGCGTCTTTTCCCCATTTAATTAATTGTTGTGGAGTCCAATATCCATATATTATCATATATTTTTTACCGTTTCTTGCCAGCTTTTCTTCATTTGGTCCCATAAATATAAAAGCCGGGGTAATACTTACAATAAATCTAGGAGGTGCCTGATCTGTAACTTCATCTTCAATAGAATCAGAGCCTGTTGATGTATCAAGAGCTAACTTAATAAAATTTTTATTTAAGAATTTTTTAACTTTAGGATTTGGCAATACTTGTTCAATAATCTTGGGACAGTAAAAACAACTTCTTGAATGTAAAAAAACAATAATAGGTTTTTTTTGCTTTTTTGCCGCTTCTTTGGCATCGTTTACATCATTTCTCCAATCAATTCCAAGTTCTGAACCAAACAATGATAAAGTAAAGGTAAACATTATAAACAATAAAAATATTTTTTTCACTATATCTCCTTACATCGAAATAATACTATCAAACTATAATAATTTTTTATTTTTGAAAATAATACTGATTATATTCTTAAATTTATATAAATTTATATAAATAGTATTTTATATCAGAAAAAGCACTTTACAGGCACTTTCATTTGCTACAATTTCGAATAGTCATAACAATAAGATTATAAAAAAGGAGAAATCATGTTAAGATCTAACTTAAGCAAAGTTATACTTTTTATAACTTTAATATCCACTTGGACTTTTGCTGATTGTCTGTCGTGTCACAAAGGCATAGAACATATAAGAAGTGAAGACTCTGGTATGATGAAACAGATAAAAGCATTGGGTGCTAGCGTAGGAGATCCTGCCGGTTGTACTATCTGCCATGGTGGCAATGTAAAAGCAACTACAAAAATGGCAGCTCATAAAGGGGCTCCGGGACATCCTGGCGGCTTAGAAGCATTTGTTAGAGACCCGGGAAGTTTTTGGATCATGGATAAAACCTGCGGTCTTTGCCATGCTGACACAGTAGCCAATATGAAAAAAGCATTGATGGCAACTGAGGCTGGCAAAATTCAGGGCAACCTTCATACCTGGGGAAGCCTGGATACTCAAAAGGTTATATATGGAGATTATGCTACTAAAGATACTGATGGCAAAACTCCTTCATGGGGAACAAAAGTATATAAAAAATATATGCTTTCTATGCTCAAAAAGTATCCTGATCAGTTTCCAACTGAGCTTAAACAACTTCCTTTGCCTCCTCAAAGCCGAAAAGATTTGACGGGAAAAACAGAAAAAGAGATTGCTTATGATGCTTCTATAAGCTATCAAAGAAGTGACTGCCAAAGATGTCATATAGGTGTCAGAGGAAGAAAAGGCAGAGGTGACTGGAGAGGAATGGGATGTAGCTCTTGTCATATACCTTATGGAAATGAAGGTTACTATGAAGGAAATGATCCAACTATCAATAAAAAAGAGCATGGTCATTTACTCGTTCACGAAATGCAAGCCACAAGAGATGCCAAAGTACATGTACCATCAACTGGTGTAACATTTAGCGGTATTCATCCTGAGACTTGTAACTCTTGTCACAATAGAGGTAAAAGAATCGGCGTTTCATTTATGGGGTTAATGGAACAACCTTACGGCTCACCACTAAGACCCGGAGGAAAACCTCAGCTAAAAACTCATGGCAAAAGATATCAACATTTAAAATCTGACATTCACTTTAGAGCAGGTATGACTTGTCAAGATTGTCACACATCCATAGATATGCACGGCGATGGTAATATCGCAGGAACCACTTTGGGTCAAGTTGAGATAGAATGCTCAGACTGTCATGGCACTACTACTAAATTTCCTTGGGAATTAAAAATAGGATATGGTGAAAACAATCTCGCTGTTGGTGCGCCAGAAGGCGCAAGAGGCTTGGCTAATACACTTCCTAACTGGATGAAACAAGGAACAGTTTATAATCCCGAGGGTGGATATTTACTAAGTACTAGAGGAAATCCACTTGGCAATGTTGTTAAGAAAAAAGGATCAAATACTGTTATCGCTCATTTGGCAAGTGGTAAAGATTTAGTTGTACCTATTCTGAAGTCATTAGAAATTAAGAAAAAATTATCCAAAAACGGTCAAGTTGCAATGTATGATGTTAAAGCGCATATGAAAAAATTAGAATGCTATGCATGCCATTCTAGTTGGGCTCCACAATGTTATGGATGTCATGTTAAAACTGATTATAGAAAAGGTAAGAGTAAAATCGACTGGATTGCAAGTGGTTCGACTCACTTTAAAAACGGTGAAACAAGTGAATCTGTTCTTGGAACAAAAGGCAAAAGACAAATCGGCAAATCAAGCGAAACAAGAAGTTACACTGAATGGGAAAATCCAATACTTGGAATAAACGGAGAAGGTCTTGTAACTCCGATAATTCCAGGATGCCAAGTAACCTATACAGTAATCGGGCCAAAAGGAGAAACTCTGATACTTAACAAACAAGCCAGAGTTCATGACAATGGTCATATAGTTGATGCTATCGATATGTCTCCAGTTCAACCTCATACAACAACACTTCATGCTAGAACCTGTGAAAGCTGTCACTCAAGTCAAAAAGCACTTGGATACGGAAAGAAAAACAGTATCATAGATGAAGATAAAAATGTTAAAGTTGACTTACAAAATCTTGCAAATGGTAAATTTGCTTCATCACACACACAAGTACAGATTCAAGCAATTCCAGGTATGGATTTTGCATGGTCAAAAGTTGTAACAAGAGATGGAAAGCAACTCGCTAATGTTGGATCTCATTGGCCGGCATCTCGTCCGCTTGATCAAGATATGAGAGAAAAAATGGAAAGAACAGGAGTCTGCATGGGTTGTCACCAAAACATGTCCAATAAAAAATTATGGGCAAAAGTAAACACAAATCCTGGAATATTAACCGACAAAGACCATATCAATAAAGTTAATAAGATTTTTCACGGATATGTAAAAGGTCTTAAAAAATGAGAAAAACTTATATTAAAGTTTTAACAGGGTTGCTTTTTGCAACCTTGTTTTTATTTGGTGGATGCAATGAAAACACTTCAGTAAAAACTATAAATCATCAATCGAATAATGTAGTGAAAAAAGATAAAGTTAAAAAACAAATCCCACAGGTAAGCAATACTATACCAACAGTCAGCTTAGATGGAGTTTTTAAAGATACTGCTTTGGTCACACCAAAAGGCAAGTATATGATTCTAATATTTGAAACTGCAAATGGGCCGTATTGCAAAAAATTGAGACTTGATATACATAATAATAAAAAACTATATAATGAGTTAGAGAATCAATTTTCAACATATAGTTTAAATGCCCTAAAAAATAAAAGACATAAAATTGAGCATGAGGGCAAAATAATGGATGTTGATACAAAAACATTAATCGATATCTACAATGTTACTTCTGTTCCAACACTGATCTTTACTGATAAAAGCGGTAAGAGTATATTTATAGTGCCAGGATATATGCCTGCAAAGCAATTTTTGGTTACACTTGATTTTGTAAAAAGTGGTTTATGGCTCGGTAAGAATAGAAAAAATACAGATGTATATAAAGCTTTAAAAAAGTTTTATATAAAAAAAGGTATCATAAAAGATAAAAAATGATTTTATCAAAATTTTTAAAGAGGGATTTATGAAAAAATTTTATGTATTGATTCTCATGTTATTAACATCATTTGCAATTTTAAATGCCAATGATAATATCTTGCAGCATACAACAAAATTGGTTGCAAATGGAAAAAATATTCTACTTTTGTTTGAAACAAAAACTTGTCCTTATTGCAAAATTCTTAAAAAGGATATAGAAACAAATAAAGTTTTGCACAGTATATTAAAAAAGAGTTTCAATGTATACTCAATCCCCCTTGATGAATATCACGAATATGATATGGGGGATAAAAAACCACCAAAAAAAACCAATACAGTTTCACTAAAAATGGGCTTTAGTGTCAAGGCAACTCCACAAATTATAATATTTGACAAACATTGGAATAAAATCATACAATTACCAGGATATGCTGATCCTAAGCAAATGATTATTTTCCTAAACTATGTTTCAAAAGGTATCTATAAAAAAGAAGGGCTTAAAAAATATCTACAAACTATGGGTATGATGTAATTTGGAACAAGCACAGATTAATCAATTTATTTTATTATTGTATATAAACTTTAAGGAAATTTTTTAGTGAAACTCCTCATATTGGAAGATGACAGATTTATAAGAGATGAAATTGAAACTTATTTTAAGATAAAAGGTCATGAGGTAAGTGGTTATGAGAATGCTGATGAGCTATTTGATGATATGAATCTTGAAAACTATGATATACTGCTTTTAGATATCAACCTCCCAGGATTTAATGGCTTTGATACTTTAAAAGAGCTCAGAAAATTTAATATAAATACGCCTGTTATTTTTATAACATCAATGTCAGAGATTGATTATGTCAAGGAGGCATACTCTCTTGGCTGTAATGATTATATAAGAAAGCCTTTTTATTTTGAAGAACTTGAGCTTAGAATCAATAAACTATTACTTAAAAATTCTTCAAGCAATATTATTGTACTAAATAACACTTACAAGTTTGATATCACCAAATTAGAATTAATTGATAATGAAGATAATGAAATAGAGCTCAGTAAAAATGAGAAAAATTTAATATTTCTACTTATCAAAAACGCTCCCCATATTGTCAGCTATGATACTATAATTGAATATGTATGGCAAGCAAAACCTATCAACAGCAATACTTTAAGAACGCAAATAAAAAAATTAAGAGCAAAACTAAAACATAATTTTATAATAAACATAAGAGGCTCTGGATACAAAATAGAAAAATATGATTGAACTTCAAAACCTTAAAAGGCAAAAAAAGAGATTTAAGATTTTTTTATTTTTTTCATATTTGCTTTTTGCTATTGTTTTGCTGTCCTCAATCTTTGCACTACATATTTATTTTAATAATTTAACATCGATTAATAAATTTGAACATCAAGCAAAGACACATGCAAAAGATAAAATGCAGTACCTTAACTTTTTCTATGAAAATGCTTCAGATACTTTAAAAGCCATAGCCAGCAATAAATCTTTCTTAAACTTTGTAAAACATCCAAATAAAAATCTTATTGTAAACAATCTTTTTTTAACTATGATGAATAGTGATAAATTTTACATGCAGTTAAGATATATTGACTCCAAAGGGAATGAGATAATAAGATTTGAGAGAAAAAAGGTTGGCAAGAGAGCATTTGATGTTCCAAAAAAAATGCTACAAAACAAACATCTTAGATATTATTGCAAACAATGCTTGAATCTTCCAAAAAAAGTAATATGGTTCTCAAACATAGATCTTAATATAGAGCATGGAAAAGTGGAGAAACCATTTAAACCTGTTATTAGAATAGCCTATCCAATCTATATAAAAAATGTTTATAAAGGCTTTATAATCTTAAATGTTTTTATGAAACAATATTTACAGATATTAACATTTTCACCGTTATTTAATGTATATTTAATAGATGAAAAAGGGTATTTTATAATCAATAAAAATAAAATGTTTAATTGGTCAAAATATAAAAATAACAAAAAAACAATATATGATGAATTTCCAAAATATGCTAAAATAATTATGCAAGTTAAAAAGCCTATGTTTATAAAAGAGAAAAAATATTATATTCAGCCATTACAATTTAAAAATTCCCAAAACTTAAAAATGATATATATAGAAAAGATTACAAAAATAAAAAATGAAAGAAACTATATAGAAAAAAGAACTTTTTTTACAGTTTTATTGGCAATATTGGTTGCAATACCATTTGCATTTCTTTTATCTTCACCAATCAATAAAATGTATGAAACTTTAGAAGAAAAATCAAATGAATTAAAGGATTTAGCAAATAATCTTGAACATAAAGTAAATATTGAAATAGAAAAAAATAGAAAAAAGGACAGATTGCTTGAAAATCAATCAAAATTGGCAGCTTTAGGAGAAATGTTAGCAAATATTGCACATCAATGGAGACATCCACTGACAAGACTGAGTCTGATACTTCAAAATATAAGACTATACAGTTCGCATGGCAAATTAGATAATATACTTTTAGATAAATATATTCAAAATTCATTAGAACAAATAGAATACATGTCACAAACTATCGATGATTTTAGAAATTTTTACAAAAACGACAAAGAAAAAGTAAGTTTTAAAGTTAAAGATTCAATAAAAAGTGCTTTAAATATTATCGCAGGCATCATAAGACACAATGGTATCAAAATAAAAACTCAAATAGATGATAATATTACCTATAAAGCTTATCCAAATCAACTCTCTCAAGTTATACTCAATCTCTTGCATAATTCAAAAGATGCATTAGAATCTAACAAAATAAAAAATCCATTTATAATAATAAGGCTTTTCAAGGAAGATAATTATATAAAAATAGAAATTGAGGATAATGCAAAAGGTATTAAAGCTGATTTGATAGATAAGATTTTTGAACCACATTTTACTACAAAAAAAGGCTCAGGTACAGGAATAGGCTTATATATGTCAAAAACTATAATAGCTGATAATTTTAATGGTAGATTATATGCAAATAATGGAAAAAATGGAGCAGTTTTTACTATTTTATTGCCACTAAACGATTAAGTCTAATGGCAACTATATTTATACATGTCAAATATTATTTTAATCCAGTTATATATTTGGCTATAACTTTTATCTGCTTGTCGTTATAAGAAGAAATTTGACTTTTCATAACACCTTTCATCGGACCTCCAAAAGTTCCAGCTTTATACCCTTCTAATGCCTTTACTATCTCATCAGCTTTCATATTCTTTACAATTTTTGAAACTCCGAGTGCCTTTTTACCAAAATCAGCACCATGACATCCGGCACATTTTTGAGTCAATGCCTTACCGTCTGCTGCCATCAGAGACAATGCTCCTGCTATAAATATTGTTGCTAATGTTAACTTTTTCATTCTAACTCCTTTAAAAAATATAAGAAATTATAAAGCAAAAAAGTGAAATAATTGTGTAAACTATTTTTTAATTTTTAGCTTTCCAAAAACTTTATACTTATTCCAATAAATGTCTATAGCCTTTTTTAACTCTTTATCACTTAGCTTTGACGGAAGTTTTACACCATATCTGTTTATATATCCTTTTGGCATAACTGTTTTAAAATATGACGGATGTTTTAGATAATTATAAAGAGATTTCTTTACCATTTTTTCGCTACTGTATTTTAGTAAATATTGAAAAAAAAGCTTATCTAAGGTTACAGCTTGATTTTTGTGGCAACTTACGCAATTCTTTTGATAAATATTCTCTTTTGCCTGTACATTTACAAAACTAACACTTACTAAAATAAAAACAAAAAATAATTTTACCATTTTACCACCACCTTTGTATATTCGTTGAGTTTTGATTTCACAGTTATTTTCATCTTATACTCTTGTGCTATTATCCAAGCTATATTTAACCCTATCCCAAAACCGCCTTGGCTTTTATTAAATCTTTGATATCTGTCAAATATTTTATTTAATTTATCTTTTTCTATACCGATACCACTGTCTTCAACAATGAATAAACCATTATCAAGTGTTATCTTTATTGTTCCTTGTATTTGATTGTATTTAATTGCATTGGAAATAATATTATCTATAAATTTTGTAATTTTATTTTTATCAATAAGTAAAATAACATCATCTTGAATATGTGAAATTATATCAATTTTTTTTGATTTTGCAATAATTCCAAAATACTCTATTCTATCTTTAAGAATTTCTGAAATATTTAAATTTTTATCAATAGATTGTATTTTATGATTTAAAACCAAAAAAGTCAAATCTTGATAAATATTTGAAATTGTTTTTGCAGCTATATTAATCCTATTTATTTTTTTTATAGTTTTTTTATCTAATAGATTCATATCTATAGTCTCAATATTCGCCAATATTGCAAAGACAGGTGTATTTAATTCGTGAGTTGTATCTTTTATAAATTTATCAAGCAACAACAATGCCTCCCTCATTGGTCTTAAAAATAGTCTCATCAAAAAGTAGCCAAAAATTATCATAATTATAAAAATCGGAATACCAAACAAGATAGTTTTTTGATAAAATCTATGAAACCAGGAAGGATCACTTATCTCAAATACAACATATTTTGCACCAAGATAATAATAATCCAACTCTTTTACATACTGAATATCATTTCCAACAGTATATATGATTTTATCTAAATCAGGTTTGTGGTGCAGCAAGGAAAAAATTTTAACTCTATCACTGTCATAGATTGCTGTTCTTATTTTTTTATTTGTTGGATATATATGTGTTTTTGAAAAATTCCTATGTAATTTTTGAAGCTTTAAGATAAATCCTTTTGAATAGTGTTGCAAATATTCTCTTTTTTGCTGAAGCATTAAATCTTTTTGAAAGTTATAATACAAAAATATCATAAAACACAAAACCAAAGTAGAAAAAAATATATATAGCGATAAAAATGCTACTAAACTCTTTTTTTCACTCTGTAATAATTTTGTATCCAAATTTTTTAACACTTAAAATAGTGTCTTTCCCCAGTATTTTTCTAAGATTTTTTATATATGTCCTAAGTGCATTGTCGCTATATGCTTCATCAAATTCCCAAAGAGTTTCATATATCCTATCATGAGATATAATCTGATTTTGATTTTGTAAAAATAGTTTTAAAAGCTTTTCTTCTTTATTATTTAAATTTATTTTACTATTGTTTTTGATCAGCATTTTATTATCAATATCATAGTAAGTCTCAGAATCAATCGTAATTATATTCTCCTTTTTATGATAAAAACCTCTTTTTAATATAGTTTTTATACGCAAGAGTAACTCTTTAAGTTCAAAAGGCTTTCGTATATAATCATCACAGCCACTACTGTATCCATCGCTTAGATTTTCAGTAGAGTTTAGAGAAGTTATAAATATAGCAGGTGTTTCATCACCTTTGTCCCTAATCTTTTTAAGTAATTCAAAACCATTTAAACCCGGAACATTTACATCTAAAAGCAAAATATCAAAATTATTTTCATATATAGTATCTTCAGCACTTATGCCGTCATAAGTACAAATAACCTCATACTCTTCATCTTCAAGAAATTCACAAATAGTCTCATTTAAACTTATGTCATCCTCAAGTAAAAAAATCTTGCTATTTTGCATCTTTTTTCTTTATTTGCTTGATGATTTTTAAATACTCTTTTTTTTGCTTACTACTCATTTCATTTACTCTACTTTTTAATTCTTTTAATATAGAATTTTGATCTTTCTTTATAACAGTATAGTTAACAATCGCAAGTAACTCTTGCGTGCTTGCTGCTGCATAATTTGCTCCAAACAATAAAGAAGATATAAAAATCAGTAAAAATAAGCAATTCTTCATTTAAACTCTTTTAAAAAATTATTTAATATCATAGTATAGAATTGTTTAAAAATAGTGAAATACAATTCTTATTCTCCAAACAAGATAACATCATATAAATGCTTTTTTTTAATCAGATTTTTATTTTCATCAATCGTGCTTTGTTTTTTTAAAGTTGCCAACTCTTTCTTCAAAAGCTCTATCTCTTTCTCAAATTCATCTATTTGATTCTTAAATTGTAAAACGATATCAACTCCAGCTAAATTGACACCCAAATCTCTTGTCAATCTTAATATCATTTTTATTTTATCCATATCTCTTTGAGAATACAATCTCATCCTCCCCTCAGTTCTAGAGGGCTCAATCAATCCTTCTCTTTCATATTGTCTTAATGTCTGAGGATGAATTGATAAAACTTTAGCTACTACACTTATAAGATAAACTGGTTCTTCATATCCATGCATATTAATCTCCTGGTAATTTTTCTTCCATTACTTTAACAAGTTTGTCATCAAGTTCTTCAACTTTAGGTAAGACAATATTTGCTTTTAAATACAAATCTCCTCTTTGAGCTGTTTTTCTATTGATGACTCCATGCCCTTTAACACGAAACTTTTGTCCCTGTTTTGTATTTTTTCCTACTTTAAGAGTTATATCTTTTAAATGAGTTTTTAATGTAACTTTGCCACCAAAGAGTGCAGTTTTCAAAGGAATATCAAAATTCTTATATAAGTTATCTCCCACTCTCTCATATTCGTTACTTGGCGCAATTTCAACTATAAGATACAAATTCCCCTTTCTGCCATTATATGATTTACCTTTATTTTTAATTCTTAATTTCTCATTATTTTTTATTCCGGCAGGAATCTTAACACTAAAACTTTCTCCATTATAATTGATAGCATGAGTACCGCCTAAGACTGCTACATCAAACGGTATAGTAATCTTTGCCGTTACATCAAGATCAGGTTCCCTTCTTTGTTGTTGCCCAAAACTACCTCCAAAACCTTCAAAGCCACCACTTCCACTAAAGCCGCCAAAGCCGCCACCGCCAAAAATATTTCTTAAAATCTCATCTAAATCAGCAGCATTGCCATGTGAAGAAGCAAAATCATGAAAATTTTGACCCCCAAAAATATTATCACCATGCATGTCGTACTGTTTTCTTTTTTCTTCATTGCTAAGTATTTCGTATGCTGCGTTAATCTCTTTAAACTTTTCTTCAGCATCAGCATTTTTATTAATATCAGGGTGATATTTCCTAGCAAGGCGTCTATAGGCTTTTTTTATCTCATCTGCAGAAGCTGTTTCACTAACCCCTAATGTTTCATATAGACTATTGCTCAATTTGCACTCCTTTGACTAACTAATTTAACCAAATTATATCATAATACTTTAGTCTATGTCAATCAATATATTATAAATTGAAAGTTTTTCTTTATATTTACCTGCCGTTTACAATAATCGCTTATACTTTTAAAAATTAAACTCAAGGAGAATGGGATGAAACGAAAATTATTATATTTAAGTGTGCTTTTTACAGCACTGTTTGCCACAACTTTATCTGCCAAGGTTACTTTCAAAGAAGCACCCAATGTAATGCAAAGAGTTGTGCCGGGTCAAAGCGGGGATAAAATACTTTCTTATTATGCAGTATTAAAAGGTCCTCAAAAAAGTATAGTTAATGTTTCTACGACCAAAAATGTTTTTGTTAACAATCAAATGTATAATCTCTACAGAAATCCTTTTTTTAGAGATTTTTTCGGACAAGGATTCGGTCAAAGATATCACAAAGTTCCAAAAAGATTAGAAAGAAAAATGTATGCACTTGGATCTGGAGTTATTGTAACTAGTAATGGCTATATTGTTACAAATAATCATGTTGTAGCTAATGCGAGTAAAATAAAAGTAACAATTACCGGAGAAAACAAAACATACACAGCCAAGATTGTTGGAAGAGATCCAAAAACAGATATTGCAGTTATCAAGATTGATGCTAAAGGTTTAACTCCTATTAAATTTGCAAATTCCAGCAACTTAAAAGTTGGAGATATTGTTTTTGCTATAGGAGATCCATTTGGAATTGGAAAATCAACTTCTGCCGGCATCGTATCTGCACTAAATAAAAATCAGGTAGGAATAAACCAATATGAAAACTTTATTCAAACAGATGCCTCAATCAATCCTGGAAATTCAGGTGGAGCATTAGTTGACAGCAGAGGTGACTTGATAGGTATAAACAGTGCAATCATAACAAGAAGTGGAGGAAATAACGGCATAGGTTTTGCAATTCCTTCAAATATGGTTAAAAGGATTGCTTTAGCTCTTATCAACAATGGGAAAATTCAAAGAGGATTTCTTGGAGTATCCATAACAAATCTTAGTAAAGGATTGAAATCTATATATAAAAGTGATCATGGAGCTTTTGTGCTTTCTGTAGAAAAAAACAAACCGGCATATAAAGCAGGTATACGAAGAGGTGATTTGATACTTTCAGTTGATGGCAAAACTATAAAAGATGCCAATAGTTTAAAAAATATTATTGGCTCATTTAAGCCAAACAAAGTAATTACTGTTAAAATTGAAAATGAAAACAATAAAATAAAAACTTTTAAAGTAAAACTTGCTAAAATGCCAGGTAGTACTTTAGCAATTGGAAAAACTAACAATCTAATAAACGGATTGAAAGTTACTGAGTTAGATAAACAAGTTAGATATAATTATCAAATACCTAAAAAAGTTCAAGGTGTTTTAGTTGTAAATGTAGAAAATAACTCAAAAGCAGACACAATGGGATTTCAAAGAGGTGATGTGATTATACAGATTAATTCGCAACATATAAAAAGTTTGGAAGATTACGATAATGCCCTTAAAAACTTGAAAAAAGGTATAATCTATGTTCAAAGAAGGAATTTTGTTATTCCACTTGCATACACAGCAGGTAAAAATAAATAATTTGGAGATCTTATGATAAAGATTTTAATGATAGAAGATGATGCTGAACTTGCAGAAATTTTAACTGAATATTTAGAACAATTTGGCATGTATGTAAAAAATTTGGAAGACCCTTATCTGGGTCTTTCAACCTTATCGGTTGAAAAGTTTGATATTATAATATTGGATTTGACCTTGCCCGGTATAGACGGTTTAGATGTTTGCAAAGAGATCAGAAAAGAGAGTGATATACCTATCATAATCTCTTCGGCAAGACATGATATTTTAGATAAAGTTACTGCACTTGAAAATGGTGCAGATGACTATCTTCCAAAACCATACAATCCAAGAGAATTAGAAGCTAGAATAAGAACAATCCTAAGAAGAAAACCTATTGTAGCAAATAATTCAAATGAAAATATTAAAAAAGATTTAACAATAGACGAATCAAAACAGGAGATAACACTCAAGGGGGAGACACTGGAGTTAACCGCAGCTGAATATGGAATACTGAGTTACTTAATGAAGAAAGAAGGCGGTGTTGTATCAAGAGAGGAATTGATATATAATATTGAAGCAATTAGTGAAGAAAGCAGCAATAAAAGTATAGATGTAATAGTTGGAAGAATTAGACAAAAACTATCAGAATCACCAAAAGAGCCTAAACATATAAAATCAGTCAGAGGAATTGGCTACAAATATATTGCATGAGAATTTTTAAGTGAAAAAATCATCAATATTTTCAAGTATCACTTTTATCTTTATCATTGCTACAATAGGTGCAATTTTTACTTTTGTACTTTTTTATCAATATGACAAAGAACAAAACACAAAAAATTTTTTAAACAGATATGCGCTCATGTCTAAATCAATTCAGTATCAATTGGTTTTTTCTCCCAATCTAAAAGATTTTTTTAAACTTTTAAAAGAATATAAAATGGAGCCGATAAAAAACATTAAGAAAGCTCTTAGAATTGTGAATAATACGCCTATTGTTTTTCAGCACACTTCATCAATTGGTACAGCTTTGATTTTAAAAAACAATAAAAATGCATATCTTTATGTTACAACAAAAAAATACTCATTGCTGCTTAAAGACAAGAATTACAATTCTAACAGAAATTTGATCTACAGCTCTATATTTTTATCTATATTAATACTAATAATAATGGCATATATTTTAACTATAAAAAAACTTTTACCACTTAAAAAATTAAAAATTGAGATAGATAAATTTGCCAAAGGTGATCTTGATGTAAATGTAAGACTTGAAAATGATGATGAAATAGCAGATGTTGCAAATGCTTTTGATAATGCTGTTAAACAGATAAAAAGATTAAATAGTTCTAGAATATTATTCTTAAGAAATATTATGCATGAACTTAAAACTCCTATAACAAAGGGGAGAATTAGTGCTGAAATGCTACCTGATAGCAAAAATAAAGATAGGCTGATTTCAGTATTTGAGAAATTACAAAATTTGATTGAAGAATTTATCACTATAGAAAAGATATCAAGCGGTTTTATCAAATTGGAAAAAAATACATATAGATTTATTGATATATTAGATCAAGCCATTGACCTGGCTATGATAGAAAAAAATCAAATAGAACTTATAAAAGCAAAAGAGATAACATTGAAAGTTGATTTTAATTTATTTAGCATTGCTGTTAAAAATATGATTGATAATGCTATAAAATATTCTCAAGATAAAAAAGTAAAAATTATAGTCAATGACAAGGCGATAATATTTAAAAATACTGGAAAACACCTCACAAAAGATTTGGATGAATACAAGGAACCATTTACTAGTGATGGCAATCAAAAAGATAGCTTTGGACTTGGATTATATTTAGTTGATAATATTTTAAGTGCACATAAGCTAAAATTGTTTTATAGTTACAATGACGGATGGAATACCTTTATTTTCAAAGGTATCAATAAATTAATAATTTAGGAAATACGATGGCTTGTATTCAATTAGACTTTAAAGATATTTTTCCTGTGATAAAACACCATATCTCCCTTGTAGAAAGATTTGAAGATAAATATCACAGAGACTTTTCACTGATTTTTATTAAATCAAATAAAAAACAAATAAAAGATATAATTCAAATGCTTACAAAAATACTAAGAAATACTGATATTATTTTTATCAATAAGAAAAATATTGTTATTTTCTCACCGGGAGCTGATTGGAATGCATCTTTTGATATTGCAAGCGGCATAAAGGAATTTTACAATATAGAAAATAAAGAAAGCGTTATTTCAACTTACCCCGATAATGGAGAAAATGCACTAAAACTGCTTGAAAATTTTAGTGCAGGTATTCATAAAAATTATGATATAACTATAAATTTTCTAACTAATGCAAGAAGTGTCTGATACCACTAAAATATAGGCTCATATTATGTTCATTTGCTGATTTTATAACTTCATCATCTCTTATGCTGCCTCCTGGTTCAATAATAGAACTTATTCCAGCTTCTGCTGCTGCATCAACAGAATCACGAAACGGAAAGAATGCTTCGCTTGCCAATGCACTTCCTTTAACATCAAGCCCTAAGTCTTTTGCTTTTCTCAAAGCACATTTAGCCGCATCAACTCTACTTGTCATACCCATACCAATAGCAACCATAGCAGAATCTTTAACATATACAACACAATTAGATTTAGTTAAACTGGCAATTTTATAAGCAATTTCAAGATCTCTAAAATCGTTGCTACTTGCTTTTTTTTCACTAACTAACTTAGCATTTTTAATCTCGTTAATCTTTACTTTATCACTATCTTGAAACACGAAACCACCATTAATATGTTTAAAATCATATTTGTCATCACTTATAATTAATCTTTCCTTACCAAATTCAAAAAGTTTTATTCTTTTTTTATTAGAAAAAACTTCTATTGCTTTTTTTGTAAATTTACCTGCTATTATAACTTCAAGGAAAATTTCATTCATTTTAAGTGCCAATTCTTCATCAACGATTCCATTTATCGCAGCGACACCGCCATAAGCTGATACAGGATCACACTTTAGAGCTTCATTATAGCTATCAAGTAGAGTTTGCTTCATAGCAAATCCACAAGGATTGCCATGCTTTGAAATACAAACAGCATTTTCACCGCCAAAAGCAGAAGCTATTTTTACAGCCCCATTTATATCAGTGAGATTATTAAAACTGGCCTCACCTTTTAAAGTTTTAAAATTTTTGCTATAAAAATTATTAAATTCATATAGTGCACCATTTTGATGTGGATTCTCCCCATATCTTGTTTTTGTTACTTTATTACCTACTATAAACTGTTTTTCACCAAAACCATTATTAAATCTTTCATTCATATAATTTGAAATAAGAGTATCATATTGTGCTGTATGTGAAAATGCCTTTATCATAAGGTCTCTTCTATAGTTTATATCATCTTTTTTACTCTTAATTATCTCAATCACTCTACTATAATCATTCTTATCAGTAATTACAAGAACATCTTTAAAATTTTTTGCGGCACTTCTTATCATAGTAGGCCCGCCAATATCAATATTTTCAATAATTTCTTCAAAATCTTCTGTTCTTTCAATAGTATCTTTAAAAGGATATAAGTTCACACATACCAAATCAATGGCTTGTACATTAAGCTTCCTTGCTTCATTTTTATGCAAATCCTTATCTCTTCTGTATAAAATTCCTCCATGAATATATGGATTTAGTGTTTTCACTCTACCATCAAAACACTCTGGAAACTTGGTAACATCAGTTATCTCGGTAACTTTGAGATTATTCTCTTTTAAAAGCCTGTAAGTTCCTCCAGTTGATATGATCTCAAATTCCATTTCATTCAAGGCTTTTGCAAATTGTACAATTCCTTCTTTATCACTAACACTCAATAATGCTCTTTTCATTCTAATATATCCTTTTTTTTATTTTTCTCACTACATTCCATAAATTTGTCAACTTCACGGGTATAGTTTAAAATATGATAATCAACAACAGTTGTATTAAGTTCAGTTGAATCATCTCTTAGTCCATACAGATAAACGCTCAATGCTATATATTTTTTTCCAAATCTTATTTGTGTATCCTCCGGCAGTAACTTTGCTTCATAAGCACTTCCACCAGATCTACGCCATAAACCTTCAAAATCACTATTTATTTCATCCGACACACTACCTATAGAGTCTTTATAATTATACACATCAGCAATATCAATTTCATCGATTTTGGTATATTTATTTATATGGTATTTCCACAATCCACTTTTTACAGGATAAATATAATCACCTTTTTTAATAAATGAATTTTTTTTAACGAAGTAGATTTTATCACATATCTTCATTTTTTTGAAATGAAGTTTTAAATACTCTTTTACACTTGCAAATAATTTTATATTTTTCAAATTAGCATCAATTATCTCACCAAACCTATCAGGTGCGTCCAAAAATTTCTCAGGATTATATTGGTCTGCACACTGTTTGGAAAAAAGTGAAGATATAAAAAGAATAATTAAAAAAATAAATCTCACAAATCACTCTGTATCAAATCTTTAAATGTATTATAATAGTTATTCTTAAGCGTATCCATATCCTTTTTTATACTATTTACTCGAAATATATCTGTACTATCCACAATACCGATTTTATCATAAACAATCCCAAACCTATCTGCAATTTTCTCAAATTCTTTATCATTTTTAACTTCTAAAATTGCTCTTGAGAAAGACTCACTAAAAAGATTTATCTCTTGTTTTACATTAACTTTTGCATCAACACTAAAAGAGCTTAAGGCAGACATTTTAGCTAAAGATACAGCTATTCCGCCCACATTAATATCTTTTGCACAACAGAGCAAGTCCTGCTCATTTGCAATTTTTACAAATTCCCACAACTTTAACTCTTTTTTATAATCAATTTTAGGTAACACTCCGCTTACTTCATCAAAAACTTCTTTCAGCAAAAGACTCCCTCCAAAATCACTGAAAGTTTCCCCAACAATATAGACAGAATTACCTTTTTTTTGGAAAAAACTTGGTATTGACTTTTTCACATCATCAATCACACCAACCATAACTATAGCAGGAGTCGGGAATATACCCTCACCATTTGTTTCATTATAAAGTGATACATTACCACTTACAACCGGAGTATTTAAATTTTTACAAGCCTCTTTGATTCCTTCACAGCCTTTTGCAAACTGCCACATAATCTCAGGGTTTTCAGGATTTCCATAATTTAAACAGTCTGTTATAGCTTTTGGCACCGCTCCACTCATAGCAACATTTCTGCCACTTTCCAAAACAGCAGCAGCAGCCCCACCAAGTGGATCAATATAACAATACCTTGGATTACAGTCACTACTCATAGAAAGTCCGATATCTGTTTGCTTAACTCTTATCACGGAACTATCCAACGAACCTGGACCTTTAACTGTATTTGTTTGAACCATTGAATCATACTGCTTATATATCCATGATTTATCTGCCACTTCACTTGAGTGCATAAGTTTATCAAAAACTTCATTTACATCCACATTACTAAAGTCAGCTTTTATATTTTTAATATCATCTAAATAGTTTGGCTTTTTTATAGGTCTATCAAGCACAGGAGCTTCTTGGGCTATAGGATCTATCGGTATGTTTGCTACTTTTTTTTCATGCCAAAAAAGCTCCATATTTCCGGTATCTGTAACTTCTCCAATAACTTCTGCATCCAAATCCCAGCTTTTAAAGATTTCTAAAACTTTTTTTTCATACCCTTTCTTGGCACAAATCAGCATTCTTTCTTGAGATTCACTTAACATAAATTCAAAAGGCTGCATTCCCTCTTCACGGGCAGGGACTTTATCAAGGTGCATCACCATACCACTTCCGCTTCGCCCAGCCATTTCAAAACTACTGCTAGTAAGTCCGGCAGCCCCCATATCTTGAATACCTATAATATAATCTTCTTTAAAAAGTTCTAAACAAGATTCCAATAATAATTTTTCAGTAAAAGGATCTCCAACTTGTACAGTGGGTCTTAATTCATTATTCTCTTCTGTAAAACTGTCACTAGCCATTACAGCTCCACCAAGCCCATCTCTACCTGTTTTGCTACCAACATAAATAACAGGATTACCAACACCCTCAGCAAGACCATAAAATATCTCATTGCTTTTGCAAATTCCAAGAGTGAAAGCATTTACTAAAATATTTCCATTATAGCAATCATCAAAAAAAGTTTCTCCACCAATAGTAGGAACACCCATACAATTACCATAATCACCAATACCTGCTACTACACCTCGAACTAAATACCTTTGATATTTGCCTATTTTATCATCTCTTTTTATATTGCCAAATCTAAGGGAATTAAGATTAGCAACTGGTCTAGCCCCCATAGTAAAAATATCTCTTAATATCCCGCCAACCCCGGTAGCCGCACCTTGATATGGCTCTATAAAACTTGGATGATTGTGACTTTCCATCTTAAAAATCGCTGCCATTCCTTGCCCGATATCTATAACACCTGCATTTTCACCGGGACCTTGTATGACCCATGGAGCTTTTGTAGGAAAACCGTTAAGATACTTTTTACTTGATTTATAAGAACAATGCTCACTCCACATAGAAGCAAATATTTGAAGCTCAAGCATATTTGGCTCACGATTTAATATCTTTAAAATATTATTATATTCATCTTTAGTTAATTTATGTTTTTTAAGTATCTCATCAAGGCTGTCCATCTTTAATCCTAAATATTTTATATTGATAATTATATAAAAAAAGTGCTAATTATTGGCTTATAAACCTTATGGAATATATCCTAAAAACGACAAGCAGTTGTCGTTTTCTTAACGGATTGATTGGATTTGCTTCGCAAATTAACCCGTTCGCTTCACTCTCTATCAAGGTACCCGGACTTTTTTCGTGCAAGTTTGCACATGAAAAAACTCGAAAAATCCTAAAAACGACAAGCAGTTGTCGTTTTCTTAACGGATT
>Ga0256829_1001109_pt1 | contig 23232 bp, 23 predicted proteins | sample 131447metaG_FD_185979 | JGI IMG/M metagenome (GOLD analysis project Ga0256829, IMG submission 185979) | Hydrothermal vent microbial communities from Lau Basin, Pacific Ocean - 131-447 | ecosystem: Environmental > Aquatic > Marine > Hydrothermal vents | place: Pacific Ocean: Lau Basin | collected...
GTTTGACAAAGACAAAGATGGAAATATTCTTTTCACAAAAGAAGCAGCACATTCAGTAGAGCGTATAGTTCACGCAGGAGGAGATGCAACAGGACGCTATATGCATTACTTCATGATGGTGCAAAATACGCATAAACTACAAAAAAATACTCTAGTATATGACCTTCTTATAGAAAATGGACGTTGTTACGGTGTGAAAGCTACAGTAAATTATGAACCAACTACCATTTACGCTGATGATGTTATTATAGCCTCTGGAGGCATAGGTTCTTTATATGAGTACAATACAAATTCTCGTACCGTCTCTGCTGATATTCATGGTATTTGCGTTGAAAAGGGTATAGAATTAGCAGATATGGAATTTATGCAGTTTCACCCAACAGTTTTTGTAGATACTCCATATGCTAGAAAACTTTTACTAACTGAAGCACTAAGAGGCGAGGGTGCTTATGTAGTAGATGATGAGGGAAGACGTTTTTTATTTGACTATGATGAGCGTGGAGAGTTAGCTTCACGAGACATTGTATCACGCGGAATATTTGACTATAAACGTAAAACAGGCAAGCGGGCTTATTTGGATTTTTCGATGTTTGAGGAGAAGTGGTTTGAGAAACGTTTTCCAAATATTACACGTACTTTCTCGGCTATTGGCTACCATTTTCCTAAAGATAAAGCTCCAATATCTCCAGCATTTCACTATGCAAATGGTGGGATAAAGTGCGATACAAATGGTTGCATATCAGGTATGGAAGGACTTTACGTAATAGGTGAAGCAGCACGTACAGGTGTGCATGGTGCAAACCGTTTAGCATCAAATTCTCTTCTTGAAGGAGTAGTTTTTGCAAAACGTGCAGTAGACCACCTCTTAAGTAAAGAGCATAAGCAGGTTAAGACACCTATATTTGAGAAAGATTACGGTAATATTCTGCACAAAGAAAACGATAAAATCTATAAACAAAAACTACGTAAGATTATGTGGGAAGATATAGGAATTATCAGGACAGTAAAAGGGCTTCATGAAGCTAAAAATCTCATTTATGATATGAAAAATCATGACATAGGAAGACTTCTTCAACTACGTTTAAATACCGCATCTGCCATAGTAGATGCAGCGTTAGCACGTAAAGAGTCCTTGGGTTCTCACTATATAGAATTAGAATAAATGTATGTATAGAGACGTAACATATCATACTCAACAATTAACAGCAGGAGCAACAATGCACGAACAATTACACTTGACAACTACATGGGTTGGGATACTCTCTCTTTTTATTTTTATAACTGCATATTATTTTATAGCAACTGAAGATAAATATCTTATCAATAAAGCAAAACCAGCACTTTTAGCAGGTACTGGTATATTTATGCTTACAGGTCTTTATTTTGCTATGAATGGACTTGATGCTCATGGACTAGAAACAGAGGTGGAACACCTTATCGTTGAGATAGCAGGAATTTTCTTCTTCTTGTTGGTGGCTATGACATACATCGAAGCGATGATAGATAGAGGAGTTTTTTCTGCTTTGCGTTATAACTTAGTTTCAAAAGGGTATAGCTATAAAAAACTGTTTTGGGTAACTGGTCTACTTGCATTTTTTATATCTCCTGTTGCAGATAACCTTACTACAGCACTCATTCTTTCAACTGTACTTCTTACTATAGACAAAGAGAATAGATTGTTTTTAGTACCAGGAGCTATTAACATCGTCGTAGCCGCAAATGCAGGTGGGGCATGGTCTCCATTTGGTGATATTACTACATTAATGGTATGGGTAGATGGCAAAGGAAGTTTTACAGAGTTTTTATTTTTATTTCCCGCGGCTATTATGGGTTGGGGAATTACAGCATTTTTGTTGTCAAATTTTGTTCCATCAGGAAAGCCACCATTTAACTCCGATGAAAAGAAAGCCCAAATACAAGAGGGTGGTAAGCAAATCATCGGTCTTTTTGCCTTGACAATATTTTTAGCCGTAATCTCTCATCAGGTTCTTCACTTGCCTGCTATGTGGGGTATGATGTTTGGTTTGGCAATCCTTAAAATGTATGTATATAAGATTAATAGAAGTCCATCTGCAACACAGCTTAACGCTTTTTCATGGATAGCAAAAATTGAAAATGATACACTCCTTTTCTTTTTTGGTATCCTAGCAGCAGTTGGAGGATTACATTTCTTAGGCTTTTTAGAGTACTTTACTTCTCTTTATAGTCAATTTGGTGCAACTACTGTAAATATTGGAGTGGGCTTCATCTCTGCTATTGTTGATAATGTTCCAGTTATGTCAGCCGTACTTAAAGCAAATCCAGACATGGGTATAGATGCACAGTCTCAATGGATGCTTGTTACTATGACAGCAGGGGTAGGTGGTAGCCTTATATCTTTTGGTTCTGCTGCAGGTGTTGGGGTTATGGGTAAAATGCATGGCATTTATACTTTCGCATCACATATGAAATATGCGTGGACTGTATTTGTGGGCTATATAGTATCTATTGTAGTATGGTATGTTCAGTTTGAAATACTTCATATTGGAGCACACCATATGTAATATTTGTGAGTGTGTATTATGCACACTCATGATAGATTTGTATAAATAAGTTTTAATCGTAAAATTTATTCATACAAATAGAAGGAATATTTATGAAGCAAGTACCTATCTTAGTCTTAGACTTTGGCTCACAATATACGCAACTTATAGCACGCAAACTAAGAGAATCTGGGGTTTACTGTGAGGTTGTACCATACAGAGAAAATATAAAAGATATTAAAGCACGTAAACCACAAGGTATCATACTTTCAGGCGGACCTGCTTCTGTTTATGCAGAAGATGCCTATAAGCCAGATGAAGAGATATGGTCTTTGGGACTACCTATTATGGGTATTTGTTATGGTATGCAACTCATGACACAACGCTATGGCGGAGAGGTAGTAGCAGCAGACCATCATGAATACGGCAAGGCAAGATTAAGCATTACCAATGCAGCTATTTTTTCGGGCATGAGTAGTGATGAAATTGTATGGATGAGTCATGGTGACAGAGCAGAGAAAATACCAGATGGCTTTGAAGTCATAGGTACTTCAGAGAACTCTCCTTATGCTGCCATAGCAAATGTAGAGCAAAAACTCTATGCTTTTCAGTTTCACCCAGAGGTGCACCACTCTGTAGAAGGAACAAAGCTTCTTAAAAATTTTGCAAAACATATTTGTGGTTGCGATAGTACATGGAACATGGGTGGTTTTGCCAAAGAGAAAATAGCTACAATTAAAGCACAAGTAGGTGATAAAAAAGTCCTTTGTGGTGTAAGTGGTGGGGTTGATAGTTCAGTAGTAGCCGCTATGCTTAATGAAGCATTACCAAAAGAGCAACTTATTTGTGTGTTTGTAGACCAAGGGCTTTTACGTAAAAACGAAGCACAAGACGTTCAAAATATGTTTAAAATGCTAGATATTCCACTCATTACAATTGATGCAAAAGATGAGTTTATGTCTGCACTTGAAGGTGTGTCTGACCCAGAGACAAAACGTAAGGCTATTGGAGAAAAATTTATAGAAGTTTTTGATGCAGAAGCTAAAAAACATACAGATGTAGCCTTTTTAGCTCAAGGCACGTTATATACAGATGTTATAGAGTCTGTATCGGTCAAAGGCCCATCTAAGACTATTAAATCTCACCACAATGTTGGAGGACTTCCTGATTGGATGACTTTTGAACTAGTAGAACCTCTTAGAGAGATTTTTAAAGATGAGGTACGAAAATTAGGACTTGAATTAGGACTTCCTAAAGATATGATAGCACGTCACCCTTTCCCAGGACCTGGACTTGCCATTCGTACTATGGGTGCAGTCACTGAAGATGGCTTGCACCTTATTCGTGAATCAGATGCTATTATGCAAGAAGAACTCAAAGCTACAGGTTATTACGACAAAGTATGGCAAGCCTTTACAGTACTTTTAAATGTACAATCGGTCGGAGTTATGGGAGACAATAGAACGTATGATAACACTGTATGTATTCGTATGGTTGAGTCTGTAGATGGTATGACAGCCACCTTTGCTCATGTTCCTCATGATATATTAGAAGGTATGAGTCGTAGAATTATTAACGAGATAGATGGTATTAATAGAGTTGTTTACGATATTTCATCTAAGCCACCTGCAACTATTGAGTGGGAGTAAGTAGTATGTGTATCCCACAATATTATAAGTATCTATTTTTATCTATTATTATCGGTACGTTGATTATATTATCTGTTTTTTACGATAGGGTTTTTTATTTGCTTCCTGCATTTGTGTTTTCTATTTTTTGGAGCCGTATTAAATGTTCAAAATGTAATGAAGCTATCTTGAAAGATAAAAATGGGTGGTATATATTTACAATGAGAAGTACATGTCGTAATTGTGGACATGATACTTTACTTTGTGACGACTAGTATCGTGAACGGTACTATATAGTTTAGTCAATGTGACTAAACTATCTTTATAAAAACTTGAAATATTTACCAAAATAGTATATAATCCCACAAAATTCAATACATAACAGGAGAAACACAATGGCAAAACATCAGTTTCAAACAGAAATAGGACAACTTTTAAAGTTAATGACACACTCTCTTTACTCAAATAAAGAGATATTTATAAGAGAACTTGTTTCCAATTCTAGTGATGCACTCGATAAATTTAACTATCTTTCTCTTACAGATGATAGCTTCAAATCAGAAGAGTGGTCTGGAAAAGTATTTATTAAGTTAGATAAAGAAGATAACTCTCTTACTATTGGAGACAATGGTATAGGTATGGACGAAGCAGATCTTATGGATCATCTAGGGACTATCGCTAAGTCTGGTACCAAAGCATTTATGGAAAATCTTACTGGTGATGCTAAAAAAGATTCTAATCTTATAGGACAATTTGGGGTAGGGTTCTACTCGGTCTTTATGGTAGCAGATAAAGTAGATGTTATCTCTAAAAAAGCAGGTGATGACCAAGCTTATATGTTCTCTACAGATGGTTCTGGAGAATATGAAGTAAAACCTGTAACTAAAGAGTCTCATGGTACGGTGATTTACATCAAATTAAAAGATGATGAAAAAGAATTTTTAGATAAATGGCGTACACAAGAAGTTGTTAAGAAATACTCTAACCACATAGCATATCCTATTATGTTGAATTACTCCGAAGAAGAGACAGAAGGTGAGGGTGACGATGCAACAACAAAAATGGTCAATAAGTCTGAACAAATCAATGCAGCCACTGCACTTTGGACACTCTCTAAATCTGAACTTAAAAAAGAGGACTATGTAGAGTTCTATAAAACTATAGCTCATGGTGATGATGAGCCTCTTACTTATCTACACAACAGAGTAGAGGGAGCTAATGAGTTTACAACACTATTTTTCATTCCTAAAACTGCACCTATGGATATGTATAGAGCAGACTATGAAGCAGGTGTGAAACTTTATGTAAAACGTGTATTTATTACAGATGATAACAAAGAACTATTACCACCATATTTACGTTTTGTAAAAGGTGTTATAGATTCTGAAGATTTACCACTTAATGTAAGTCGTGAACTTTTACAAGAAAATAGGATTTTAGCCAACATTAAACAAAATGCTACAAAAAAGATACTTCAAGCTATTAAAAAGCTCTCAAGTGAAGATGCTGAAACATTTATATCTCAATACAATAGAGTTATAAAAGAGGGTATATATATTGACAATACCAACAAAGAACTTTTGCTTGATATTGTAAAATATAAGTCCTCTACCCAAGAAGGTCTTGTTAGTTTTGAAGAGTATGTAAGTCGTGGTAATTCTGATAAAAAAGAGATTTACTACATCACTGGTGAAGATGAAAAAGTATTAAGAAACTCTCCACTTCTTGAAGCCTATAAAAAAGCAAACATTGAAGTGCTAATCATGGACGACAAAGAGGTAGACAGCATCGTTACCCCTATGATAGGAACATACAAAGAGTGGAGTTTAAAAGACATTACTTCTATCGAAGCACCTGATTCTAAAACTGAAGAAGAAAAAGAAGAGGTAGCAAAAGAGTTTAAATCTTTAACAGATAAAATCAAAGAGGTACTAGGAGATGACGTAAAAGAAGTCAAAACATCAACACGTCTTACCTCTAGTCCATCATGTGTACTTAAAGACCCATCAGACCCTATGGCAGGTATGGCAGCTATGTTTGCACAAATGGGACAAGAGATACCAGAAACACCTCTTATCTTAGAGGTAAACCCTGAACATGAGATGATTAAAAAGCTTGATAGCCTTGAAGACAAATCGCTCTTTAATGACTTGTCATGGATACTTCTTGATTCTGCTAAACTCTCCGAAGGGCTAGAACCTAAAGATAAAGGTGCATTTGCCGCGCGTGTAGCGTCTTTAGCTACAAAAGCAATTTAATTAAACTTTTATGCTAAAATCCTTTAACTATAAAGGATTTTAGTGAAACATCAATCTATTAAAAAAACTTATTCTCCTCAAAAAAAAGCAACAGTTATATCTAGCAGTGTAGCCATTGTTTTGGTTATGGTTAAACTTTTTATAGGTATCGCTAGTGGTTCTGTAGCGGTAATGGCATCTGCCATAGACTCTTTGTTAGATACGTTTGTATCTGTTTTTAATTTTTATGCTATTAAAAAATCTGAAGAAAACCCTAATGATGAGTATCAATACGGTAAAGGTAAAATACAAGCCATAGCAGCAGTCATAGAAGGCACGGTTATTACTATGTCTGGGCTTTATATTATATATGAAGCTATTAAAAAGTTTAGCAATCAAAGTGTAACTACTATGCTTACACCTTCTATATTTGCAATGCTATTTTCCATAGTTGTGACATATTTTTTGGTTCAATATCTCTTGAGAGTAGCAGAAAATACAGGCAACGTAGTGATTAAAGCAGATGCTTTACACTACAAGACAGATTTGTGGTCAAATGCCACCGTGTTGATATCGTTAGGATTAGTATACATTACAGGCTTAGATAGTATTGATGCACTATTTGGTTTAGGTATTGGAATATATATCATTTATTCGGCTTATGAAATTATAAAAGAGGGTATAGAGATACTTTTAGATAAAGCTCTTGATGGAGAAATAGTAGCTCACATAGGGGAGATTATATCACAGCACCTAGAGGTTACAAGTTATCATTGGCTAAAAACTCGTACTGATGGGAGTACAAATTTTGTAGAGTTTCATATGGTATTACGCCCAAATATGCTTTTATTGGAAGCTCACCGTATCGCCGATGAGATAGAAGATGATATACAACTCTTGGATACAAATAAAAAATGGATTATCACTCCACATTTTGACCCTTATGACGATGAGTTGCTAAATGACGCTATTTTTAATGATAAATTTATGAATAATCAAAAAGAGATTTAATGGCTAAAGATATTTACCTATTGTCACCAAACTCTTATGCTGGTACAATTTCTATGCCAATGATAGAATTTTTTTTAACTGTATCTTCCTTAGATTTATCGCCTTATGATTTACTTATGTTTACTTCTAAACAAGCGGTAAAAAGTACAAATATGCTTAATTCTGAATGGAAAAATATACCATGTTTATCTATTGGCAGTGCTACAACAAAGCAGATTGAATTATTGGGTGGAAAATTAGCTTATCAACCTAAATCATTTTATGCAAAAGCACTAAGTGAAGAGATTATTATGAATTTTAAAGGTAAACGTATTGTTTATATCAGACCAAAAGAGGTAGCTTTTAATTCTAAATCTTTTTTGGCATCTAAAGGTGTAATCATTGATGAAAAAATAATTTATGAGACATCATGTGTAAAATATGACAATAGTAAAAAACCAAAAAAAAATGCTATTATCATCTTTACATCTCCATCAACTATTCACTGTTTTTTAAAGAATTTCAAGTGGGATAACTCTTATACTGCGGTGGTTATTGGTGAAAGTACAAAGAAACATTTACCTAAAGAGGTAGATGCGATTGTTTCAGATGAACCATCAATTAAGGCATGCATTCAAAAGGCAAAAGATATACATTAATGTGTTACTACACGAAGGTTACACAGTAATTGTATAATATTTATTTAAAAGGGAAAAAATATGAAATTTATTACAATAGGAATGTTTTGTGGCATATTTTTTATATGTAATTTAGGGGCTGATGTCGGAAAACATCAAAGATTTACTATAGATAACCATATGGTAAAAGATACGAAAAAGCATCTATCTTGGCAAGATACTAGAACTGTTCGTTTTCGTAAAAAAACTTGGGTAAAAGCAAAACAGTATTGTGATAATTTAAAATTAGATCAGCTCCATGATTGGCGTTTACCTACACTAGAGGAGCTACTTTCAATTGTAGATTATTCAAAATATGAACCTGCTATTGTGCCAATATTTAAACATGCTGGAAAAAAAGGGTATTACTGGACTTCAAATGAAGTTGTTACAGATAATCATTACGCTTGGTATGTGTCTTTTGATTATGGTAATACTTATACTTATAGTAAAGAAGAATCTGTTTATGTAAGGTGTGTACGTGATGATAAATAATATTAAAAAGATAGCAACAATTTGGATTATGCTCTTAGGAATTGGTTTTAGTTCAGAATTGGTATGGCATGATATGAATGATAGTAAATCTATACAAAAAAATTGGAACGAAGCAAAGAAGTATTGTTTAGACTTGAAATTTAACAAGCATAATGATTGGCGTTTGCCTACCATTAGGGAATTACAAACTTTAGTTGATTTAAAAAAATATAGTCCAGCTATTAAAGATACTGTGCATCAAAAAGTTAGTTTTACTACTTTTTATTGGTCAAGTACACCTCTTGCTAGTAATTCTCTTATGGCATGGCATATATTTTACAAATATGGAGAGTCGTACTATGGAGATAAAAAAGAAAAATATGCTGTAATGTGCGTTCGTTTACCATAATTTACTACACTCTAACTCCAACTAAGTTATAATAAACCCAACCTAGGTGATGCGACTACTGTATTTGGGGTCCAACATTAATTTTAGTGGGATATGTAGTCTTTTGGTGTGTGGAAGTCTTCGTTTGAGTTCATTTAATTGGACGAGAAGTCATCCCCTAAAGAGAGGCTCTCTCCTACACCGTTGGCTTATTAGGGCCGGCTTTCGCAGAACGCTCACTCGGGGGCTTTATTAGTAACGATATTTGCACGCATAGAAGTTTGTAAAGCTTATCGACGAACCATATTGTTCGCCTCAAATCTTTCCAAACTCCTCTACGCACAACTCTCGTCACTACTAAACCCCTTTTTAAAAAGGTTTAGATAATGATATTTCGTGGAGAACATAATGAACGTATTGATTTTGGGTGCAGGTGGTAGAGAGTACTCCATAGGTTTGGCATTAAGTAAAGATGAAAATGTAGATAAGATTTATTTTGCTCCTGGTAATGGTGCTACAGATGACTTAGGAGAGAACCTTAATATTTCTGATTTTTCAGAGTTGGCAGACTTTGTAGAAGCCAATGATGTAAATTTGACTATTGTGGGTCCTGAAGGCCCATTGGTTGATGGCGTTGTGGATGTTTTTGAAGAGCGTGGACTTACTATATTTGGCCCATCTAAGCAGGCGGCACAACTTGAAGGTTCTAAAATATTTATGAAAAACTTTTTGGCTCGTCATAACGTACCTACTGCTTCATATATAGAGACAAACTCTTTAGAAAATGCGTATAAATTTATCGAGACTCTAAAAGCACCTATTGTTGTAAAAGCAGATGGTCTTTGTGGGGGCAAAGGTGTGATTATCGCACAGAGCCATGACGAAGCCAAAAGGGCAGCTGGAGAGATGCTAAGTGGTAATTCATTTGGTGATGCAGGAACTAAGATAGTCATAGAAGAATTTTTAGATGGTTATGAACTGTCAGTTTTTGCTATATGTGATGGAGAAGATTATATAGTTCTTCCTGCCGCACAAGACCATAAAAGACTTTTAAATAATGATGAAGGTCCAAACACTGGTGGTATGGGTGCGTATGCTCCAACACCTTTAGTAAATGATGAGATATACAGAAAGCTAGATGAACGTGTCATTGTGCCTACGCTTGAAGGCATGAAATCTGAGGGCATGCCATTTAAAGGCGTACTTTTCATAGGTGTTATGGTAGTTAAAGGTGAGCCTATCATCTTAGAATATAACGTACGTTTTGGTGACCCTGAATGTGAAGAGCTTATGCCTTTGCTTAAATCTCCAGCTTCAGAACTTTTCTATATGGCAGCAACAAATGACTTAAAAAATGCTAAGATTGAATTTTACGATAAATACGCAGTAGGCGTAGTAATGGCATCAAAAGACTACCCTTATAAAAGTACGCCAATGGCAGAGATTATTGTAGATGATATTTACCACGAAGAGCTTAATGATAATGCACACATATCTTACGCAGGTGTAACTCGTGGTGATGATGGAAAACTATACGCAAGTGGTGGGAGAGTTCTTGTTTGTGTAGGAGTAGGTGACAGCATAGCCCAGGCACAAAAACATGCCTATATGCTAGTAGGACAAGTACATTTTGCAGGGAAACAGTGTCGAACAGATATAGCTTATCAAGCATTATAATAGTGGGTAGAATGTTCAAGATAGTTTTATTGTTAAGATATATTTATGTACTTTTTTTAAGTATAGCTTTGAGTTTATCTATTATTGAGGCATCTTCAAGTAAGATTGAAATAGAGTCAAAATCTATAGAAACAATAGGCGATGTTGTCACCGCTAAAAATGGTGTACTTATACGTTATGATGGTGCCATAATTCATGCGGATACAATACATTTCAATAAAACTACTAAAATATTATCGCTCGATGGAAATATTGAAGGCATTGGTTATGATGGAACCAAAGAGCATAGTAGTCATATTGTAATTAATACAGATAATAAAAAGATGCATTTTGAAAATCTTTTTTTAGTAAGCGAAAATGATGTATGGGCTATATCAAAAAGTGTAAATAAAAATAAACATAAATATAAATTAGGTGCATCAATACTTTCAAGTTGTGATATTACTAATCCTATTTGGACAATGCACTTTTCTAACTCACTATATGACACTGATAAAAATCAAATTAAAGTATATAATGCCAAAGTATATATGTGGAATATTCCTGTATTTTATACCCCATATATGAGTTTCACAACCAACAAAAAAAGAAGTTCAGGTCTTCTGTTTCCTCTTTTTGGATTTACTAAACGCGAAGGATACCTTTTTGAACAGCCTATATTTTGGGCTATTTCACAAAGTGTAGATTTGGAACTCAATCCACAAATACGCACCGAGCGTTCAACAGGTCTTTACAGTACATTTCGTTTTGCCGATAGTAGTCATTCTAAAGGAACACTAAGGGTAGGATATTTTAAAGATAAGCAAAGTTACATAGAAGAGTATAGCCCACAAAATAGTAGTCACTATGGATTAGAATTTAATTATGAGTCTTCCTCTCTATTAAAAGATTTTTTACCAAAATACTGGGAAGATGGATTGTATATAAATACAACATATTTGAATGATATTGATTATCTAACTTTACAAAAGAATAATCTAACTCACTTTGGTTTAAGCCCACTTCAAGAGTCTAGAATAAATTATTTTATGCAAAATGGTGATTATTATGCAGGTTTGAATGCCAAATATTTTATCGATACTCGCGAAAATATAAATAACGATGAGACCTTGCAAGTTCTTCCTAGTATTCAAATACATAAGTATTTAGAACATTTTATGTCTCGTAATTTTACATATAGTATTGATTTTAAATTAAATAATTTCGATAGAAAAAAAGGTGTAACTATGAAGCAAGCTGAATTTAGAGTTCCTTTAGAATTTACAACTTCATTTTTTGATAATTTTCTAAATCTATCTTTAGGAGAAGAGTTTTATTATAGTAAATTCTTTTTTGGAAATGGTGATTTTGCATATAATGATTTTCAATACTATAGTAATATCCACAAAGCAAAACTTTTTACAGATTTAACTAAAGAGTATGATAATTTTATTCATGTAATGCAACCATCTTTGTCTTATATAGAACCAGGAAATGAAAAACAATCACCTACTGAGTTTTCACAGTTAACTGCTAAGCAAAAAGAGTTATTTGCCGTAGGATTACCAGAAGAACAATATGCATTTTCATTGAGTCAATATTTTTATGATAAAAATATGAAGTTAAAATTTTATCAGAGACTTTCTCAAAAATACTATAGTAACAGAGTCTATAAATTAACTGATTTAAACAATGAAATGCAATACAATTTTGATAATTTCAATATTTATAATATTGTTGGGTACTCATACGAATTTAAAAAATTACGTTTTTCTTCTTCAACAGTATCTTACGGTGGTTCTGATTATAGTATCTCAATAGGACATTCATATAAAGAAGTTTTGCCAGATGATTTGAATGCACAATTAGCAAATGATATTACCTTTAATTTTACATATATACACAACAAGCAGATTAGTTTTAATGGTGGATTAACATACAACATAGAAGACTCATCAAATAGACAATGGAGATTTGGTGCCAAATATTATAGAGATTGTTGGAGTGCTGATGTCTCAATTTCTCAAGATATTCTTCCAACGTCTTCTGGCCCTATTTCTCAAAATACATACTATGTACAGTTAAATTTTACTCCTTTTGGTTCTGTTGGAACAAATACTCTAAGTCAGGTACCACAATGATGAACTCACCTATATTAGAAATAGAAAATGCATTAGAAGCTCTACATTTGCCTAAAGTAATAAGCAGACAAAATATAAAAGATCAATATCATTTCTTAGCAAAGAAAAATCATCCAGATTTTGGAGGCAATGCAAAACAGATGGAAACTATAAATAGTGCATATAAACTTTTAGTAGCATATATGGATGAATTTCGTTATGCTTTTGACGAAGCGGAGATTTCCAAACAATTTTCAGGAGCAGATTATGCCCAACGATTTAAACACTAATATATATTTTGAAAATAGAGAAGATGCCTCTTGCCAACTTATAGAGACTTTACCCTTGGAGTTATTGTCAGATAACGAAACTGTTGTTATTGGCATAAGTGAAGGAGGTGTATATTTTGCAGATAAAATAGCAAAAAAGTGCGATGCCCAGATGGATATTTTGCTTACAGAAGCTATTTTGGCACCAAATAATCCAGATTTGGCTATAGCTATGATATCGGAGACACAAGAGGTTGTTATGCACAAAGCACTTATAGACTCTTTTGGTATAAATGAAGATTATGTTTATAGCGAAGCATACAGAAAATATGAAGATGAAGTACTTGCCTATGTTTATAAATATCGTAAAGGTAAAGACCTTATAGAGCTAGAGGGTAAATACGTTGTATTAGCAGATGAATGTATAGAAACAGGTCTTACTATGATGGTAGCTTTAAAGTCTGTCATCGCAAGAGGTGCAAAAAATATCTATATAGCAACACCTATTTTAGATGTTTGCGTATATGAAAATCTACTTAGTGTTTGTGATGGTGTTTTTTGCCCTCATAAGATACAAGACTATATTTCGATAGAATACTACTACCAAAACTTTGACACACTTGATTTTGATGAGATATGTGAGATTGTTGAAGCACAAGAGAAAAAGACTAAGATAACTGAAATAGTTAAATAATCATACTTAAATATAAGGAAACAAAACCCATGAATGAACAAATAATAGAGATAGATGTTAATAGTCTTAAAGAGACATACGAATGTAATAAAATAGCAAAACAAGCTTCTGGTGCAGTAATGTACAGACAAGGAAAAGCAGTGCTAATAGCAGCAGTAGCCATAGATGAAAAACCAGTAGATGAAGATTTCTTACCACTTACTGTTCAGTATATAGAGAAGTCTTATGCCGCAGCTAAAATTCCTGGAGGGTTTATAAAAAGAGAGACGAAACCAGGTGATTTTGAAACATTAACATCTCGTATTGTTGACCGATCTTTACGTCCTTTGTTTCCTAAAGGTTTTCATTTTCCTGTAACTATTACTGTAATGGTTGTAAGTAGTGATAGCGAAGTAGATATGCAAATAGCAGCACTTCATGCAGCAAATGCAGCTCTTTTTGTTTCAGATATTCCTGTAGATACGAGTATAGCAGCCGTACGTATGGGAACGGTTGGCGATGATATAGTTATAAATCCTACAAATTCTCAGTTAAACGATAGCGAACTTGATTTACTTGTAGTAGGTTCAGGTAAAGATGTTGTAATGATAGAGATGCGTACGCTAGCTACACAAAAAGATGGTGTTCAAAATGCCAATGAATTTTCAGAAGATGCACTAGTTGATGTCATCGCTATGGCATCTGATGCTATAGAAAAAGCAACAGATGCGTATAGTACATCTTTTGCAACTGTTGCACGAGAACCTTTAGCTCTTTCTTTTACAGAAGATAAGGTAGATGAAACACTATATGCATATATAGAAGATAACTATGCTATGGCAGTAGAAAAAGCTATAGCACATATGGCAAAATCTGAACGTTCATCTGAACTTAAAAAGATACGAACTACTATTATGGAAAAATTAGAAGAAGAGGGAAAAGAGACAAGCAAAGATTTAGTTTCTAAAGTGTTGGAGCGTTACAAAAAAACAATAGTGCGTTCCATGATACTTGACAATAGTGTAAGAGCAGATGGTAGAGCTCTTGATGAGGTTCGTCCTATTAGCATAGAGACAAACTTATTGCCATCGGTTCATGGTTCATGCCTATTTACTAGAGGACAGACTCAAGCACTCGTAGCAGTAACATTAGGAGATAAAAAAGATTCTCAAATGTATGAACTCATTACGGAACAAAACTCTCAATCTGAAAAATTTATGGTTCATTACAATTTCCCTGGATATTCAGTAGGAGAAGCAAAATTTATAGGTGCACCTGGTCGTAGAGAATTGGGGCATGGTAACTTAGGCAAACGTGCATTAGAACCTACCGTGCCATTATCTTACGATGGTAGTATTCGTTTGGTGTCTGAAATTTTAGAATCAAATGGTTCATCTTCTATGGCTACTATTTGTGGAGGCTCATTAGCACTGCGTGCAGCAGAAGTTGAAACTACAGAACTAGTAGCAGGTATAGCTATGGGCTTAGTTAGTGATGGAGATAAATACGCAGTACTTACAGATATTATGGGCTTAGAAGACCATGATGGAGATATGGACTTTAAAGTTGCTGGTACTACACACGGTATTACTGCTTTGCAAATGGATATTAAGTTAGGAGGTATTGACCTAGATGTTCTTAAAGATGCACTAAAAAAGGCAAATAAAGGAAAACAACACATACTTAATCTTATGGAAGATGCAGTAAAAAGCATAGAGACTAGCACCGCACTTCCTAGTACAGAAAATTTTACTGTACACCCTTCTAAAATAGTAGATATTATAGGAAAAGCTGGTTCTACTATTAGAGAAATTATAGAGAAGTTTGAAGTTAGCATTGATCTAGACCGTGATGCAGGTGGCGTGAAGCTTTCTGGAGGAGACAAAGAAAAGGTAGCACAGGCAAAGGCACACATTGAGAGTATAGCAAGTACGCCAGTAAAAAAACAGATGGAATACAAAGTAGGCGAAAGTTATGAAGGTAAAGTAAAACGTATTGTAGATTTTGGTCTTTTTGTAGAGATGCCAGATGGCTTTGATGCATTACTTCATATTTCAAAGGTAGCAAAAGAGCGTGTAAATAACTTATCTGAACGTTATAATGAGGGTGATAGCATCACTGTAGTAGTTATGGAGCAAAAAGGCAAGAAAGTAGAATTGGCTACTCTTGATTTTTTAGCATAATATAATATAGTTTGGCTATAATTTTGCGTTTATAAAGTAATCAGTAGGGAAACGGCTTGCATTTATGTGGTTGTTGGCATGGTGACATGTTTACGCTATCCGAACAGACTTTTAAAACAAATATATAGTCTATAGAGACTTAAAATCTATTAATTTAAAGGATATAAAATGAAAAAGTTTTTCTTACTTTTCTTAGCACTTGGTGCTGTTGCGTTTGCTGGTGAAGCAGATGGTGAATCTATGATTAAAGCATACTCAGTAGTTGCTGCTGGTGTTGGTCTTGGTCTTGCTGCTCTTGGTGGAGCTATTGGTATGGGTCATACTGCTGCTGCTACTATCGCTGGTACTGCACGTAATCCAGGTCTTGGTGCTAAACTAATGACTACTATGTTTATTGCTCTTGCTATGATTGAAGCACAAGTTATCTATACACTAGTAATCGCGCTTATCGCTCTTTATGCTAACCCTTTTATAGGATAGAACAGAGCAAAGCTCTTTATACTACGTTGTCACTATGACAACTTCAGCAGTTGGCTCATTCAACTGTTGAATTAAAGAGCATAAAAGGTTGTGATGGGTAAAATCTCGTCACAACTTTTTGTTTAAGTTTTTGATAATACTTTAAAAGTTATCTAATTTCCTCAAAATGTGACTAGTCACATGAGCTTTCTGCTGAAGAAAACACAGCGTTAGCGTAGTAGATGAAGCTTTTGCTTTAGATACGTACTGTCAAATTTGCGCACGTGGTGGAACGGTAGACACGCTACCTTGAGGGGGTAGTGCCTTATGGGCGTGGAAGTTCAAATCTTCTCGTGCGCACCACCTATTTATTATCCTTAAAAAACTCACAACTACTTATAAGCACCCTAAAATAGGGCTTTTTAGCTATTTTTATCTTTTCTTAAGATATTGTTGTGCTATAATGCCTGCAACTTAAATTAAAGGAATAAAATGACAAAAGCAGATTTCGTAGAACTAGTACAAAAGAATGGCGAGTTCGAGAGTAAAGCATTAGCAGAGAGAGCGGTAAAAGCATTTACTGATTCTGTTACAGAAGCATTAGTAAAAAAAGAATCAGTATCTCTAGTGGGGTTTGGTACATTCTCAACTGCAGAAGTTGCAGAAAAATCAGGCAAAGTTCCAGGAACAGATAAAACATATACAAAAGCTGCACATACTGCACCTAAATTTAAAATGGGTAAAACTCTTAAAGACGCAGTAGCTAACGCGTAATCAACCCAAATTCTTCTAAATATCTTCTGCCTTTATGGGTAGTTGATATACTTCACTATACTTTTATTATATTACTTTAGGATTTAACTATGTCATTAAAAGATACTATATGTATTGGTGTTGCAGGTAATTTTGCACATCATTTGGAACAAGCGGGAGAACTTGAAGACTTTAGAAATGTGGTTACCAAAACAGAAGATGCACCAAAGGGGATATTTCCTTTTTATCTGCCTAAGTCAGATAGTTTTCTAGGTCTTTATCCTATAGGTACAGATACTCTAGTGTTGCCAACTTATAGTGCTAATGCACAAGTAGAACCAGAGATAGCGGTATTATTTGATGTTGTATATAGCGATGCAAATGATGTTATAGACTTAAACGCAAAGAAGTTTACCACGTTTAATGACTGTACCATACGAAAAGAGGGAGCTAGAAAAATCTCCGAGAAGAAGTCGTGGGGTAAGAACTCTAAGGGCATTGGAGATAAATGGATAGATATAGACATCTTTGAAGAGGGTGGGGTGATGGATAACTACCATCTATGCTCTTTTGTGAAACGTGATGGTACTATTTATCCTTATGGCGTAGATGCACCGCTTATTGGATATTCGTACTTCTATGGCAGACTGAAAAATTGGCTTATAGACAAGATGAATACACAAAAAGACTTTGGACCACTAGAAGATATTGCTATACATCTTAAAAACAGTTCATACCCAAAACAAGCACTCATATCTATAGGTGCTACAGCTTATGCAGATTTTGGAGAACATAACTATTTGAAAAGTGAAGATGAAATTTATGTAATAGCGTATGACAAGAGAAGTGATAAAGCAGATTTTACTTTAACGCAGAGTAAGGTTATACTGCACCAAAAGGTACAGTAAAATTATTTAAACCAAGATTTGACTCTATCAAAGGCAGAATTAAATGTAGATTTATGAGGACTACTCTCTACCCCATAACTCTCTTGTAGTTTCTCTAAGAGTTCTTTTTGTTCTTCATTTATTTTCTTTGGTAACATCATATTTACTTGTGCAACCAGTCTACCTTTGTGACCACTATGAACATCTGCTATGCCTTCGCCTGCAAAAACAAACTGCTCTTTATCTTTGGTGCTTTGTTTAAGCTCTAGCTCCAACTCTCCGTCTAGTGCAGGTATGGAGATAGTTTCACCTAGTATAGCTTGCGTGAAAAATACTGGTACTTCTATATATATGTCATTTCCATTTCGTATAAAGTTTTCATCTTCTTCTACTCTAAAGGTCATATATAGGTCGCCACGATGACCATTTTTACTTTCATTTCCGTAACCTTGAGCTCTAAGTCTATTTCCTGAGTCAACACCTGCTGGTATGTTTACCGTAACAGTATCTTCTTTTTGATGGTACCCTTTTCCTCTACAGCTTCCACAGTTTTCTTTTATACTCTGCCCTTGTCCTTGACATTTTGGGCATGTTTGTGCAAATTGCATAGGTCCTTGACGCATAAGTACTTGCCCTTGCCCTTTACAGTAGTCACAGGTGTCCAATTTTGCATTTTTAGCACCTGTGCCTTTACAGTCACCACACGATGTTTTGTAGCGTATGTCTATTTTTTTCTCACAACCAAAGACCGCTTCATGAAACTCTAGTTGAAGCTCTATCTCAAAGTCTAGTGCATACTTTTGGCTAGGGTCACGACGTGATTGACGGCTACTTCCCCCACCACCAAACATAGAGTTAAACATATCCATAATGTCGTCCATATTTCCACCACCAAAGCCACCGCTTCCCATGCCACCTTGACCTTCAAGTCCTGCTTTTCCATAACGGTCATAGATAGAACGCTTTTCATCATCTGATAGTATTTGATAAGCTTCATTGATAACCTTAAATTTATCTTCAGCTTCTTTGTTGTCTGGGTTTCTATCTGGGTGGTATTTCATAGCTAGTTTTCTATAAGCTTTTTTAAGTTCAGCACCTGAACAATCTTTGCTAACTTCCAATACTTCATAATAACACATTTGAGTCATATATTTCTCCATAAAAGTGGGAATGATTTTCGCGAATTCTACCATAATTTAGTTATAATCACGAAAAGTTATCTAGGAGAGCTACCATGTTAGTGCATATAGTTATGTTTAAGTTTAAAGAAGAGAACAAAAAGGCCAATATTATCCAAGCTAAGCAAATGCTTGAAAACCTTATGGGAGCAGTTCCTGGCCTAAGAAGTATAGATGTTGGTATGAATTTTATAGAGTCAGATAGGGCAATGGATTTGAGTATTATCGCAGTCTTTGAAGGTAAAGAGGGTTTAGATGCTTACGATAATCATCCAGAACATCAAAAAGTAGTAACTTTTATTAAGTCGGTTGTTGAGTACTCTAAGGCATCGGACTATATGAGGGACTAATGCCAAAAAATTATAAGATAGAAGCATTTGAAAACCTAGTAGATGCTTTTCAGTCCCTACCATCTATAGGTAAAAAATCCGCTATTCGTATGGCATACCATGCTGTAATGGTAGATGGTTTTTCGGCTATGAAATTAGCACATGCACTAGAAACTGGCATTAATGTCATACAGAAATGTTCAAAATGTCACAACATGAGTGAAGATGAATTATGTACTATTTGTTCCGACCCATATAGAGATAGCTCAAAACTTTGCATAGTTCAATCTGCTAAAGATATATTGACCATAGAAGAGAGTGGACAGTTTAAGGGTGTCTATTATGTCATATCAGAAGTAAGAGATTTAGATGAAGCACATCTTTTTTATGCAGTAGGTGGGGTAGATGAGATTATATTTGCATTTCCGCCAAGTATAGCAACAGATACTATGATATTGTATATAGAAGATAAACTACAAGGTCTTAAGATTAGTTTTACTAAGATAGCACAAGGAGTTCCAACTGGTGTTGAACTTGAAAATATAGATATTATGTCACTCTCGCGTGCTTTAGAAGCGAGAGTAAAGGTTTAGACTATTTTTTTTCTGCTTTAAGTTTTTTAAGCTCGGCTTCTACCATAGCTTTCATCTCTGGCATATGTTTCATCATACGACTTTGTGCTATCTGTGCAGAAGCAGCAGCTAATTGTGGCATAATTTGTACAGTTTTTTGTCCTAACTTTGATTGATAAAATTTATTTAACTCTTTTAATTCCTCAACAGTATAGTTTTTAGCATACATGGCAGCTATATCACCTTTTTGAGATGCCCAACCCATAAACTTAGTGAAAAATGCTTTAATAGCAGGTTCAATAGCTTTTAATTGTGGTCTTGCCTGTATTTGCATTTGAGTAATACGTTTAATCATTCCTTCATAGCTATCTTTCATATTCATAGTAGCAAGTAGTGTTAATGCTTCAGAGTTTGCCTGATGTGCAGTAATGGTTGTTTTAGTAGGCACTTTTTTTGCAGTTGTTTTAGAGTCTCCACATTTTCCTTGACCGCATTTTGCAGTTTTTGGTGCATTTTTTGTAGCACTAGGTGTTGCAGTTCCACATTGTGCTTGTAGTGCAAGAGGTAGAGCCATTGAGGCTACCATTAGAAGTGTTTTAGATGTTGTTTTTAACATTGTGTTTCCTTGTTTTGTTGAAGTTAAAAGATTATAACTTACAATAGTTAATAATTATATTATCAGTGAAGAGATTTTGTTTTGCAGTGTATCATGTGTGGAAAGGTAGCCTGTTAAACTACCTTTTTGTATGGAAGATTTTATTTTCCTCCACATTTTCCTTGACCACATTTCATGCTTTTTTCTTTTTTGTGACTCATTTTGCATGCCATACCTTTTTCACTCATATCCCATTTGTTGTTGAAGTTGTCGTATAGCCAGTTTGATACGATATCTACTTCTTTAGTTGTCATTGCTTTTCCAATAGGAGGCATTGTGCCAAACATTTTTACTGCCATAGGCATACAGTGAGATTTTTCAGATGATGGGTTTACAATGTAATCTTTTACAAAAGCAACAAAAGCACTTTTATCGTCTTTTAAATCAAATTTAATTTTTGCACTTACCTTGTTCATAGGAGGTGCTTTCATTGTTTTCATCATTTTTTCTTTCATGCTCATGCGTTCTTTTTTGCTCATTTTCATCATTTTTTGCTTATCCATCATTGGTGAAATTTTGTGACACATGGCACATTTTGCCTCATAAATTTTTTCACCTGTTTGTGCGTTGAGTAATACAGTAGCAAGTAGTCCCGCGAGTAATAGTTTAAGTTTCATATAAATCCTTTTATTTTGATGGCATAATTTTAACAAAGTTATGTGTACGAAATGTGTATCGCAAATAAAAACTTAGCGTTGTAGTAGCATACATATGCCAAATAGTAATGGCAAGTGAATTAAATAAACCAATAATGCATGTCTCCCAAAAAATGAAAGTAATTTATTAAATCTGTTTTTTGATGTCAAGAACGGATGTTTAAATATAGTATGACTCCACCCAAACCTTGTGATGGCTATACCTATAAGTACTGCGGCAAGCCATGGAAAAGGGTGAAGCAGGTCTTCCGTATAGGTAGGTGGAAGATGAAGCGGTTTTTGAAGTAGGTTAAATAGCCAATGCTCATTAAGCCAACCCTTTGCACTACCTATAAGTATGACAACGGCAGTGACCAATGCCATTTTGGGGTAGGGTAAAAAAGATAGACCTATCCAAGAAGCTAGTAAAATAAAATGTATAATCCCAAAATATACCCATGAGTATGGAAACTCTATGTATGTAGCTAAGCTTATCAAGATAGATGCAAGTCCCAATATAAGTGTGCGTTTATACATCTTTTCCCACTTTATTTTTGCACTATGAACCAAAGCCAGACTCACCCCCATGCTAAGTAGAAATATAGAGACTACAACATAACGCTCATAAACCCAAAAAGTATTAGTACGCATGTTAATATCTATATATTTAAAATAACTAAGGTCATAAGTAAAATGAAAAAACATCATCAATAAAACAGCCCAGCCTCTAAATGCATCAAGACCTGTTAGTCTAGTTTTTGTCACTGTAATATCCTTTTGTTGTATTAAATCCAAATGTTGTCTATAAGTCTAGGTTTTCCTATCCATGCCGCTACCAAAATAATAGTATTTCCTATCTCTATTTTTTCTAAAATATTAAACTCTCTATCAACAATGGCCACATACTCTATATTATCTGCTTCTGATAATACTTCTATTATCTTTGTTTTAATAATTCCTGCATTAAGTTCACCTGATACAATCATATTTGTTGCACACTTTAATGAATGAGATAAACAAAGAGCACGTATTTTTTCTTCTTTTGTTAGATATGCATTACGTGAACTTAATGCTAGTCCTGTTTCGTCTCTAACTATTTCGCAAGGAACTATGCTAACATTTATAAAATAATTTTTCACCATTTGTTCTATTAGTGCTAACTGTTGGGCATCTTTTTTACCAAAATAAGCACGATTTGCGTTAGATAGGTTTAGTAACTTCATCACAATTTGAAGCATTCCATCAAAATGTTTAGGACGCTTTTCGCCTTCTAGTATATAACCACGAATGGCAGGAGCAGATATATGAAGTTCATCTTTTTCATACATATCTTCAATAGTTGGCATAAAGAGTATATCCACTTTTGCAAGTTCGCATATCTTTATATCTGCTTCATCTTTTCTAGGGTAAGCATCTAAATCTTCATCTTCTAAAAACTGAGTGGGGTTAACAAATATGGAGACTATAAGGTGTTCATTTTCATTTTTAGCCCTATTTATAAGTGAAAGGTGACCATGATGTAAAGCTCCCATAGTAGGAACAAACCCTATGCTCCCTAACAATGCTTTTTTAGCCTCTAACAGTTCCTCTGCAGTACGCACAATAATCATTTACAGCTCTCTTGTCTTACTTTTTTCTAAAATTCTATCTAAATATATTTAAGTCTTGTGTCTTGAATGGTATTTTAAATACTATCATTTTAAACCACAACCCTCTTTATGCTCTTGTTTAGTAATGTTAATATCTCATAAGAGATGGTTTTTAATTGTTTTGCTGAAGTTTGGGCGTTGTCCATTATGCATACTTCTTCTTCTTCGCTTTCAAGAGAGATAAAATCCATAGATACACGACCCAATATAGGCAGGTTTTTTGTGGTCATAAAAGGCTTAGTACTATCTCCTCTTTGCCACCCATCTCCATACCCTAAGTCATAAGTAGAAACAATCA
>Ga0256829_1001110_pt1 | contig 23221 bp, 22 predicted proteins | sample 131447metaG_FD_185979 | JGI IMG/M metagenome (GOLD analysis project Ga0256829, IMG submission 185979) | Hydrothermal vent microbial communities from Lau Basin, Pacific Ocean - 131-447 | ecosystem: Environmental > Aquatic > Marine > Hydrothermal vents | place: Pacific Ocean: Lau Basin | collected...
TCTGTATTGTATCAATTTTAAAAACTTTGTCAACCTTTTGACGAATTTGATTTACTGCAACTTCAATAACATTTGGTGTTACCATCTCAGGCTCTTCCCAAATAGCATCTAAAAGCTGCTCTTTTGAAATAACCTGATTTGGATATCTAGCCAGATGCATAAAGACTTCAAAAGATTTTCCTTTAAGATATGTTGTTTTATCATTAAAAATAATTTTTTCTTCATCTTTTAAAATAACTAAATCTTTAATTTTTATTTGAGATTCTCTTCCACTTCTTAAAGCCACATTTATTCTTGTTGTGACTAAATCAAAGTTAAGAGGTTTTTTTATAAAATCATCAGCTCCCATTTTTAATGTTTTTATTTCCGTCTCTATAGAAGAATCATCTGAAATTACAATTATTTTAAGCAATGGATATAAATTTTTAGCATAATCTATAAATTTAAAAACTTCACTTAATCCAAAATTCAAATCCACAATTACAAGATTATAATTTCTTATATCTAAAAAATATTTTCCATCTTTAATTGTAAAAGCTTCATCACTTTTGTATCCTATTTCATTGACGGAAAGTTTTATAAGCTCATTTAGCGTTTCATCTTTTTCAACTATTAAAAGCCGCACATAATCTCCTTTAATTTACCTTTACAAAATTATATCAAAATTTAATATTTTCTTAAAATTTCAACTCCAACTAAAGCATTCTTTAAAATTTCAGGTTTTTTAATATGTAAATAGAGACTTTTCATTTGAGGAAAATTAATTTTTAATCTTTTTTCAACCTCATCAATAGCCTCTTCAATAAGCAAAAATTTTCCATTTTGAATAATTTGTACTATTAAATCACAAACCTTTGCATAATCTATATAATTTTTTTTATCTTCATAATCTATTTTTGCATTTACTATAACAATTTGTTTTTCGTTTCTCTCTTTTTCTAAAAGCCCTAAAATTGCTTTAAAAGTTAAATCTTCTATAATTATCCTAAATTCTCCATTTTCCATTCTAAATTCTCCATTCTCCAAAATTACTAGGAACTTAAAACTTTCCTCCTACTCCTAAATTACTTAAAACTTCTCTATAATCCCTAACTTAAACCACTCTTTTTTCCTGACCTGTAATAAGTCTATAAATATTTTCTCTGTGTTTATAAATAATAATAAAAGCAATTATCCAAAGAGGTGCGTGTGATTCAATACTCGGATGAGGATATAAAATATATGCACTGAAAATACCCACCAAAATCCCTGTAAGTGAACTTATTGAAGAAATTTTTACTGTCTTTGCCATTATAAACCAAACTACTATCCCGACCAAAACAGCATAAGGAATCAAAACTAACAATGCCCCGGCAGTTGTAGCAACCCCTTTTCCACCTTCAAATTTTAAAAACGGAGAAAAACAGTGACCTATTATTACTATTACAGCCAAAGTCCATAAAGTAGCGTCACAAACTCCCATAAATTTGGCTGCCAAAATCACAAAAGCACCTTTAAAAGCATCTAAAAATAGCGTAATTCCGGCTAAAAATTTAGCTCTTTTTGGATCAATTTGCTTTAAAACCCTAAGAACATTCGTAGCCCCGATATTCCCACTTCCGTGTTCTTTTATATTAACTCCTGCAAAATATTTGGCAATTATGTATCCAAACGGAATACCTCCTATTAAATAAGCCAATAAATACAATAATAAATTACTCATTAATTTCCTTTTTTGTGAAATTATAATATAATTAAAAAAAATACGCACAAAGGTAATTAATGATTAACTCAATAAAAAAATTACTAAAAAAACACAATATCACCTTAGCGGCACACTATTATGAAAAAGATGAAATTTTTAATATAGCCGATTTAACGGGTGATAGCCTTGAACTTGCAAAAAAAACCATGAATTTAAAAACACCTTTGATTTTTTGCGGGGTTAGTTTTATGGGAGAGAGTGCAAAAATACTAAATCCTAATATTCCGGTTTATATGCCAAAATTAGCAAGCTGTTCTATGGCCAGAATGGCGGAAGAACAAAAAGTAAAAAACGACATTAAACTTTTACAAAAAGAAAAGATCGATTTTATTCCTGTTTGTTATGTAAATTCTTCTGCTAACATAAAAGCCATTGTAGGAGAATTAAACGGAAGTATATGCACAAGTTCCAGTGCAGATAAAATAATTAAATGGGCAATAAATCAAAATAAAAAAATATACTTTTTACCTGATAAAAATCTTGGAAGAAATATGGCAAAAATTTTAAATTTAAAAGCTTCTATCATAAAAGAAGATAATTGGCAAAAAAGCGATATTATCTGTTTTGACGGACACTGCTCTGTTCATCAGCTTTTTATGCCAGAACACATCGATTTTTATAAGGAAAGATTCCCAGATATCAAAATAGTAGTTCATCCTGAATGCTCCCCGGAAGTTTGCGAAAAGGCGGACTTTATAGGTTCAACATCTCAAATATTAAATTATGTAAAAGAACATCCAAATGAAACAATGGCAATAGGAACCGAATTTAATTTTGTAAATAGAATGAAAAGAGATATTAATCCAAATATTTATGTTCTCTCATCCACAAAACCCGAATGCCCTTCAATGAATGAAACAACTTTAAAAGAGCTATATGATTTATTAATAGCAATAGATAAAAGAAAACCATATAATGAAATAAAAGTAGATAAAAAAATTGCAAAAAATTCTCTTTTAGCATTAAATAAAATGATGGAGATAACAAAATGAATTTAATGAATTTTCAAATAATAGATTTTTTAAAAGAAGTCTTAAAAGAAGATATAGGAAGAGGAGATTTAGCAAGGGATATTATTCCTAATAAAATTATAAATGCAAACATTATTGCAAAAAGCGAAGGTGTAATTGCAGGAATTGCATATATAAAAAACTTTAGCTATTTAGCAGATATAAAATTTGATTTTAATTTTGAAGACGGGGATTTTTACAAAAATAGCGATGTTATTTTTTATATAAACGGAAATGCAAAAGATATTTTAAGCATTGAAAGAAGTTTACTTAATATTCTTCAACACGCAAGCGGAATTGCCAGCAATGCTTATGAATTTAGCAAAAAAGTAAAAAAACTTAAAATTCTCGATACCAGAAAAACAAGACCTCTTCTTAGAAATTTTGAAAAATATGCAGCTAAATGCGGAGGTGTTACAAATCACAGACTTGGACTTGATGATTGTTTAATGCTAAAAGATACCCATTTAGCAACTTTTAAATCAATAAAAGAAGCTATTAATACTTCAAGAGCAAATATCCCTTTTACAACCAAAATAGAAGTTGAAGCTGAAACCCTAAATCAGGCAAAAGAAGCTATAGAAGCAGGAGCTGATATTGTAATGTGTGATAATATGGATTTTGAAACTATAAAAAAAGTGGTTGATTTTAGAAATAAAAATTATCCAAAAGCGCTACTTGAAGCAAGCGGAAATATTACATTAGAGAATCTAAAAGAGTATGAAGATTTAGGAATTGATGCAATAAGCAGCGGAGCTATAATTCACCAGGCAACATTTAAAGATTTTTCTATGAAAATCAAAGGATAAACCATTTTAATAGAAGATAAAAATTTTAAATTTGGACATTTTATAGGAGTTAAAGCTATAGATGAATTTAAAAAATATATAAAAGAAAAATTCAATCACGATTTAGCCCCTTGGGATTTTGTAATTACAAAAGATGAAGTAAGAGACCTTGCTTATTGCTATAATCCTTATAAAGGGATAGAAAGAGTTGACAATATTCCTGAAACTTCAAAAATAAGAATAAAAAATGCCCCTGTTTTTACTCCGCTTGATATTTATCAAAAATGTGCGGTATATGCAATGGAAGAAGCTACGGCTACACTTCTTACAGGTAAATTTGGAAGTGGAAAAACACTTCTTGCAACTGCTATGGCTTTAAGTTTAACCAAAAAGAAAATATTTATAACACGCCCTCCTATTGGAATAAGCAGTGCTTATGACATAGGTTTTTTACCAGGAAGCAAAGATGAAAAAATGTTAGAATGGGCTGGTGGATTTTTAAGTGCATTAAATTTTTTATATAAAGATGTAAAAGGATTAAATTACGATTCAATAAAATCTCAGCTCTTTTTTGAAAAATTTGAAATAATTCCTCTTAATATGATTCAAGGCGTTTCTATTTTGGAAGATGAAATTTTAATAGTGGATGAAGTTCAATTAGTTACAAGAGAATATATGAGTATGATTTTATCCAGAATGAGCGAAGGGAGTAAACTGTTTTTACTTGGAGATATTCATCAAACATATTCAACTATCAATAAACAAGACAGCGGTTTATACAGACTTCAGCAGGTTTTACCACACGAAGCACTAGCACATGTAGATTTACAAAAGATTTATAGAAATTCTCTAACAGAGCTTGCTTTAAAACTGTTAGAATAAAAAGAGCTTAAAGATTATGCTCTTTTTTATATTCTAAAACAGCTTGATATACTTCATCTTTTAAATGAAGTTTTTCTTTTTTAAGTTTTTCAAGTTCAAGCTCTTCAACATGCTCTCTTCCAGCTTCTGCATCATCTATTAATTTATTAAGTTCATCGTGTCTTTGAATTAATTTATCAATATGAGGATTCTCAGCCGCAGCTTTCTCCATTACAGGTAATAATTCAGGGCAACATTCTTTAAACATTACTTCTCCTTTTTTTAAAATTATATCAAATAATACAGCAACTATCACCTATTTCTTCATCTTCATCATCAAATTCCTCATAAAAATCGTCATATTCTTCATCATATTCTTTACTTTCTGGATTACATTTTTCACAAAAGACAATTTTAGCATCTCGATTTTTATTTAAAAATTCTTCCACTTCTTCAAATGTTGCAAAATCTATATAATTTGATTTATTGTTAAATTCAAAATCATCTTTTTTTTTAAACACCTCATCACACATATCACCGTGAACTTCAATAATTTCATCATAGCTAATTAATGTATATCCCATTTTTACGCCTTTATTTTTAGATTGAATAATTTTTTATAATCATTCTTAACATCAAATTTCACATATGGAGCATAAAAGCTCTTCCAGTTTAAATTGATATGTCTTGGAATGATAAAAGAGCCTCTTGGTCCGTTAATTTTTACAACTTTTATGTTTGAACCTCTTGTAACTTTTAAAAACTCACTCTTTTTATATCTATATCTTTGTGAATTTATTTCTAAGATAATTTCAGTATCCCTTTTATCTATAAATTTAGAAGGCTCTTTTATCATTTCATTAAGTTCTGTTATTTTAACATCATATAACTTAAAAAATTCCCTAAGCATTATTAAATGTGTTTTTATTTTTTCTTCAACATTTGGCAGCTGCTTTGAGCTTTCTATACAAAACGCCTTTATTCCATGTTCTAAACACCATCCTGTAAGTGCCTTTTTTTGTTCATCATGAATATGTGAAGTAAATGTTTTAGTATTTATTAAAGATAATTTTTTATACAAATAGATATTTGCATGACTTCTTACAAATTCAGCCTCAGTGTAAAGATTAAAATTTTTATAATGATTTTCATCTATTACAACGCTTTGTCCCCATGCTTTTTTATTTTCGATATTAAATCCATATCCGTCATGCATAGATATCAAAACATCCGGTTTATAATTTAAAATAGCCTCTTTTAAAAGTTCCACATAATAATAGTCCGGGTCTTTTTTTGAAATATATTCAAATTTTCTGTTCATATCCCCGTTATAACCTCTTACATCAGCCAATATAGATGTAAAATTACTTCTTGGAATAATTAAAAGCTCACCTTTTTCAAGTGTGGCATCAATAAGCATATCTGCAGCCTTATAAGCTCCCATTTCATTGCCGTGAATTCCACCTATCAGCATTACTCTGAATTTAGAATTTTTAGCTCTTTTATGAAAATATTCAAAAGGCTTTTTAGGTAAAATAAAATGGGTTTTTTTTAAATCTTTTGCAAATAAAGGTGTTACCAAAGCACTGCTGAATAAAGAAACTTTTAAAAATTCTCTGCGATCCACTTATTACCTTTTTTTTTATAATTATACCACTTATTTTTTACATAGGCTCCGGTTTTGCATAATAATATCCTTGTGAATATATTGAAATTACTCTATTTAGGTGTACAAAATGCACAAAAAAATGGACTATGCCAATTAGAAACTGGAATTTAACACTCTTTCAGCTGGCTATTTTTTTTGAAGGGAGACTGGATAAGTATTTAAATTTATAATATAATCCAATCAAGCTGACACGGAATTATGAACGGTCTTTTTAACGATTCAAAATTAAAATCTTTATCTTTAGATGAAATAATAGAGAAACTAAGCGACTCTTTAAAAAAAATAATATAAAAAAAATTTATTATTAATATAATTTTAACTTATATTTTTTACACTTCCATTAAAAAAGGAAGTAAATGAAACAAACAATTTTGCAAGAAAAATATCCTGTTTTCACACTTGATATAGACAAAAATGAAACTCATTATAAAACCGCTCAAGAGATTATTGAATTTTTTAAAGAAAAAATAAATTCTCATCCAGTATCCAAATATATAGGAGAATTTGATCATTACAAACACACCAAGAATTTAGAAAACGGAGAAATAGCATCAAATATTAAAGATTGTAAAATTATAATGTTTTGTTTTGGTAACAAACTTTTAAACGGAAAAATATCAGCTGTTAGACCAAGAAGTATTGGTATTACGGAATTTGAAAATAAATTTGAAATAGCATTTTTAGAAGCACCGGCACTAATTGCAAATGAAGTAATGGAAAAATGGGTAAAAGAACTTAAAAAGGTTCTATAACAACTTTAACATCAGCTCCTTTTGCAAAATAAGGGGCGGTTGTAACTATTCCATCAACTTTTGTTTTTGCATATTCTTCCACATTATCTTTATTAATACCTCCCGCACTTAAAACTTTTATTCCTTTTTTATGAGCTATTTCAACTATTTTTGCGGTAGTTTCTACATTTACTTTATCAAGCTGTAAAATATCTACTCCTAAATCAATCAATTTTTTAGCATGCTCTATCCCCTCACATTCAACAACCCATTTTTTTTCAATAGACTTATGCTTTAAATTTTTAAAATCTTTATAAAAATTTTCCCAACCTCCATAAAGATTTATATAATTATCAAATATCAAAATTGTCTCAGTCGTAGTAACCCTATGAGGAAAGCCTCCTCCATCCATTACAGCATTTAGGGCTATTTTTTTAGTAAAAGGAATAATTTTTCTGGTTGTTAAAATTTCTATGTGAGGATTAATATTTTTGGCCAATTTCACCATTTCATTTGTATATGTTGAAACACTTAAAGCATATTCATAAATATTTTGAGCAACTTTCCACAAAATCAAAACTTCCCCGCCTTCAGCTTCTAAAAGTTTACTATTAGCTTTAATGAAACTTCCATCTTTTTCTTTAAAAATTATTTTTAAGTTTAATCTCTGACAAAGTCTTTCAACTAAATTATTTGCTGTTACTATTGTATCTTTTCTCGTAAAAAAAGTTATTTTACCTGGATTTTTAATATCTAAAAGCTCTTTTGTTAAATCAAAAAGAGGCATATCTTCATTAATAAGTCTATCTATTTCATTAAAAGTATAATACATAAAAAAGCCTTTAAAGAGTAATGTATTTGTTATTAGTTATTGGTTATTTGTAACTCATTTACATTTCAATATACTAATAACAAATACACCAATATAATATTAAGAAAAAAAGGAGATTATTCCCCTTGTCTTTCTTTAATAATTTCTTGCGCAATATTATTTGGAACTTCTTCATAATGGTCAAATACCATTGAATATGTTCCTCTACCTTGAGTCATACTTCTAAGATCTGTTGAATATCCAAACATTTCACTTAATGGAACAAATGCATTAATTTGTTTAATACCGTGTACATCTTCCATAGAGTTTACTTGCCCTCTTCTTCTATTAATATCCCCAATAACATCTCCCATATATTCTTCAGGAACTTCTATTTCAACTTTCATAACAGGTTCCAAGATTACAGGATTTGCTTTTTTCATACCTTCTTTAAATGCCATAGACCCAGCTAGTTTAAATGCCATTTCACTTGAGTCAACATCATGATAACTACCATCATAAAGTTCAACTTTAAAGTCAACTACAGGAAATCCTGCTAAAACACCGCTTTGAGCTGCTTCTTGAATACCTTTATCAACTGCAGGAATATATTCTCTAGGAATTACCCCACCTTTAATCATATCAATAAATTCATAACTTTTACCTGATTCTTGAGGGATTAATCTAATATATACATGACCATATTGTCCTCTACCACCTGATTGTTTTGCATATTTGTATTCTTGTTCAACTTGGTTTTTAAATGTTTCTCTGTATGCAACTTGAGGTTTACCTGTATTACATTCAACTTTAAATTCTCTTTTAAGTCTATCTACAAGAATTTCTAAGTGAAGTTCACCCATACCAGAAATAATTGTTTGTCCACTTTCTTCATCTGTTTGAACTCTAAAACTTGGATCTTCTTCAGCAAGTTTTTGAAGTGCTAATGCCATTTTTTCCTGGTCAGCTTTTGTTTTTGGCTCAACTGCTACAGAAATAACTGGATCAGGAAATTCCATTCTTTCTAAAATTATTGGTCTTTTTTCATCACAAAGAGTATCCCCTGTAAGAGTGTTTTTAAGACCTACAATTGCTCCAATTTCACCACTATAGAATTTTTGTACTTCTTCTCTTTTATTTGAGTGCATTCTAAGAAGTCTACCTACTCTTTCTTTTTTGTTTTTAGTTGAATTAAGAACATAACTTCCCGATTCAATAGTTCCTGAATAAAATCTTGTAAACGTAAGTTTCCCAACAAACGGGTCAGTCATAATTTTAAATGCAAGTCCGCTAAACGGCTCTTCATCAGAAGGATTTACACTAATTTCATCACCACTTTTAGGGTCAATTCCTTTAATCCAATCAACTTCTTCAGGAGATGGAAGATAATCAATTACAGCATCAAGTAACGGTTGAACACCTTTATTTTTAAATGCAGTACCACAAAGCATAGGAATAATTTCAATATTAATAGTTGCTTTTTTAATTGCAGCTTTAATTTCATCTTCGCTTAACTCTTCTCCGGCAAAATATTTTTCCATTAAAGTTTCATCTGTTTCAGCAATAGATTCAATTAATTTTTCTCTGTATTCTTCTGCTTTTTCAACTAAATCAGCCGGAATATCAACAACTTCGTATTTACTTCCCATTGCAGCTTCATCTTCCCATACAAGTGCTTTCATTTTAACTAAATCAACAACACCTTTAAAGTTTTCTTCAGCACCTATTGGAATTTGAATTGGAACTGGATTTGATTTTAGTCTTTCTTTAATTTGTTTTTCAACATTATAAAAATCGGCACCTATTCTGTCCATTTTATTTACAAATGCGATTCTTGGAACTCTGTATTTATTTGCTTGTCTCCAAACAGTTTCACTTTGAGGTTGAACTCCTCCAACAGCACAAAACACTGCAACAGCACCATCAAGTACCCTCATACTTCTTTCAACTTCAATAGTAAAATCAACATGCCCTGGTGTATCGATAATATTAACTTGATGATTATTCCAAAAACAAGTAGTAGCAGCAGAAGTAATTGTAATACCTCTTTCTTTTTCTTGGTCCATCCAGTCCATTGTAGCTGCACCTTCGTGAACTTCACCTATTTTATGACTAATACCTGTATAATATAAAATTCTTTCCGTTGTAGTCGTTTTACCGGCATCAATATGAGCGGCAATACCTATATTTCTTACCTTATTAAGCGGCGTTTTTCTTGCCATAACATCTCCTTAGTTTTTTTGAAATTTTAACAGATTTTAAAAATTGTAGAATAAGAGGGGAAAAGAAAAAAATCATTCTAAATTTTTCACTTTTCATTTTTAATTTATTTTTACCATCTATAATGAGCAAATGCTTTGTTTGCCTCTGCCATTCTATGTGTATCTTCTTTTTTCTTGAATGCTGATCCTCTTTCATTTACAGCATCCCAAAGTTCATTTGAAAGTCTTTCAACCATTGTTCTTTCATTTCTTTTTCTTGCTGCATCAACAAGCCATCTAATTGAAAGCGTTTGTTGTCTTTCAGCTCTTACTTCAACTGGTACTTGATAAGTAGCACCACCAACTCTTCTACTTCTAACTTCTAAAAGAGGTTTAACATTTTCAATAGCTTTAAAGAATACATCTATTCCTTTTTCTTCACCTTTAGAATCAAGTCTTTCAATAGCACCGTAAACGATTTTTTCAGCTATTGTCTTTTTACCATCCCACATAACTTTATTAATAAATTTAGTAACTATTTCACTGTTAAATACCGGATCTGGCATTACAGGTCTCTTTGGGGCTCTTCTTCTTCTCATTATTATCTCCTTGTTTGTCTTCTGTGTTTATTACCCTATTCCGGGCCACATACTCTACTTTTTAGTAGCCAAACAATTAAGCAAATTCTACTTAATCATTCAGTTTAGTATGTTTTACAACTTAAATTATTTTCCAGCTTCTGATTTTTTAGTTCCGTATTTACTTCTTGAGTGTACTCTTCCTTTAACACCTGCTGTGTCTAAAGCACCTCTTACTACGTGATATTTAACCCCTGGTAAATCTTTTACCCTACCACCTCTAACAAGCACGATGCTGTGTTCTTGTAGGTTATGACCTTCACCTGGAATATAGCTGATTACTTCAAATCCGCTTGTAAGTCTAACTTTTGCAACTTTTCTTAAAGCTGAGTTTGGTTTTTTAGGAGTAGTTGTATATACTCTTGTACAAACTCCTCTTCTTTGAGGACAACTCACCAATGCAGGTGATTTTGATTTTTTGATTACTTGTTTTCTACCTTTTCTAACTAACTGATTTATAGTAGGCATTTGCTTCCTTTTTTGAAATTTTAAGTGCAGGATTATATCAAAATATTTGAATAAATAAAAGAAAAAAAGGAAAAATATTTCCTTTTTAAGAAGAAATTAATCGTGATTTATTTTAAGTTCTCTTTCTTTATGATAGAACATTCCGGTACCAACAGGTACAACTCTACCTAAAACAATATTTTCTTTAAAGTCTTCAAGATAATCAAATTTACCTTGAATACTAGCTTCTGTTAAAACTCTTGTAGTTTCTTGGAAACTAGCTGCAGAAATGAAACTATCTGATTGAATAGCCGCTCTTGTGATACCGACTAATACAGGCTCAGCTATAGCGCTTTCTCCCCCGAATCTTTTAATTCTTTCATTCTCTTCTCTAAACATTTTTCTACTTATTAAATCACCTTCAATAAATTTAGTATCACCGCTGTCTACAATTCTTACTTGTCTTAACATTTGATTTACAATAAGTTCTATATGTTTATCGTTAATATTAACTCCTTGAAGTCTGTAGACTTTTTGAACTTCATTTACAATATATTGTTGAAGTGCTTTTTCTCCAAGAATTTTTAAAATATCATAACTTGAAACTTGTCCGTCTGTAAGTCTCTCACCTGCGTGAACAAAATCACCTTCATGAACTAAAATTTGTCTATCATTTGAAATTAAATATTCTTTAACAGAAGATTTACCTTCAACAATAAGTCTTTGTTTACCTCTTATACTTTTACCAAATTTAACAATTCCGTCTATTTCACTGATAGCTGCTGGTGATTTTGGACGTCTTGCTTCAAAAAGTTCGTTAACCCTTGGAAGACCCCCTGTAATATCGCTTGATTTAGCAACTGCTTTTGGTGTTTTTGCCAAAATATCACCTTGAGTCACCTCAGCACCTTCTTGAACGTGAATAACCGTTTTAGGATCAAGTACATATTCAAACATTTTATCACTGCTTGCTAGAATAATTCTTGGATGATAACCTTTTGGTAAATATTCTTTAACAATAATTCTAGATTCACCTGTAAGCTCATCAACTTGAGTTGTTACAGTAAATCCGTCTATAATATCTTCAAATTTAATTATCCCATTAGCTTCGGCTAAAATAGGATTTGCAAATGGATCCCATTCTGCAATTACAGGTTGTTCATCACTTAAAGGCTTAGCAATAATTTCTCCATTTTTAATAGAAGAATTGTCATCTTTTAGAATTTTAGAACCTCTAATAATATAATATCTTTCAGCTTCTCTGTCATTTTCATCAACAACAACGGCAAAAAGACCTTTATATTCATTATCCATTCCTATTTCTTCTCCTGCTTTAAGATCATAAACCCTCTCAAGATGATCTCCTGTAAGTTTATAATATTTAATTATTCCGCTGACTTTACTTTCCACTTTCATAGGAATAGGTTCATTGTCATTAACTTTAAGTTCAGCTCCATAAGGAATCCTTTGAGGAACATACCACGCTTCTTTAATAACTTCTACAATAGCATCATCTTTATTTACTTTCATATCTTTATACGGGATATAAAGTTTTCCTTCAGTTTTACCTGAAATTCCGGCAAGCTCAGTTCCTTTTACAATATCAGCTTTTCTTAAAGAAAATCTTTTTACACTTCCATCATCTGAGTGAATTTCAATCAAAACTTCTTCATGTTGAGTTTGAACTTTTATAATTCCATTGCATGGAGCTTTAAGTTTTGGCTCAACCAACAAAACCGCTGCATTACGTCTATTTGCAACAATCTTTTTACCATTTCTATCGTATGTATCAATATTATAATATCTGATATACCCGTGTTTATCAGCAACAATTTGTCTTTCTTCTTGAGTTGAACCTGCAATACCTCCTGTATGGAATGTTCTAAGAGTTAGCTGTGTTCCAGGTTCCCCGATAGATTGAGCTGCAACAATACCGACAGCTTCCCCGACTTTTACAAGTCTTCTTTCAGCCAAACTCATTCCATAACATTTAGAACAAATCCCTTTAGATGTTTTACAAGTTAAAGAACTTCTTATCTTAACTGATTTTACACTTTTTCTAACAATCTCTTTTGCCTCTTCTTCAGTTATCAGTGTTCCTTCTGTAAATAACACTTCATTTGTAATAGGATCATAAACATCATCAGCCAACACTCTTCCATAAATTCTTTCTTCTAAAGATTCTACAAGAGTTGAACCATCGGTTATATCAGTTACTTCAATTCCCTCATGCGTTCCACAATCATCCATTACAACTCTAAAGTTTTGTGAAACATCAACAAGTTTCCTTGTTAAATATCCGGCACTTGCTGTTTTAAGAGCTGTATCTGCAAGACCTTTTCTAGCACCATGAGTTGAAATAAAGAACTCAAGTACGTTTAACCCCTCTTTAAAGTTAGAAATAATTGGGGTTTCAATAATTTCACCATTTGGTTTTGCCATAAGACCCCTCATACCTGCTAGCTGTTTAATTTGACTTGCACTACCTCTCGCACCTGAATCAGCCATCATATAAATTGAATTAAACCCATCTTTATCAAGTTCCATAATTTTTAGAAGTTTTTCTTTAATTTCATTATCCACTCTTGTCCAGATATCAATAATTTTATTGTATCTTTCTTGTTCTGTTAACAGACCTTTTTTATATTGGTCTTGAACTTCTTTAACTTTTTCAAGAGCACCTGCAATAATTTCAGGCTTTTCTTCTGGAACAATAATATCATCCATAGAGATAGAAACCCCTACTTTTGCCGCATATTTAAATCCTAAATTTTTAAGATTATCCAAAAATTCAGCGGTAATTTTAAGACCGCCCATTTTATATACATAATCAACAAGATTTGCGATATCTTTTTTCTTCATAATTTTATTATACATTTCAGTTGGAACAATCTCAGGGGCAATTGAATGTAATATCATTCTACCAGGAGTAGTTTCAACTACGCTTCCTTTAACTCTTGCTTTAATTTTTGCATGTAAATCTACAACACCTTCATCAAATGCCATTAAAACTTCTTCAGGATTTGCAAATAGTTTATGCTCACCTTTTACTCCGTCTTTTACTAAAGATAGATAATAAATACCTAAAACCATATCCTGAGAAGGAACTGCTATAGCTTTACCACTTGCTGGTAAAAGAATATTCATACTGCTTAGCATTAAAAGTTTTGCTTCTGCAATAGCTTCTTGACTTAAAGGAACGTGAACTGCCATTTGATCACCGTCAAAGTCTGCATTAAATGCTGCACAAACTAATGGGTGAAGCTGAATTGCATGCCCGTCAATTAATAAAGGATGAAATGCCTGAATTGATAATTTATGAAGTGTTGGTGCCCTATTTAGTAAAATAGGATATTGATCTACTATTTCTTGTAAACATTCCCAAACTTCAGGAGTTTTATCTTCTATATGTTTTTTAGCCTGTTTAATCGTTGTTGCATAACCTTTTTCTTCAAGTTTTCCTATTAAATGCGGTTTAAACAATTCTAACGCCATTTTTTTAGGAAGACCACATTGATCCATTCTTAAATTTGGCCCAACAACAATAACACTTCTTCCTGAATAATCAACCCTTTTACCAAGAAGATTTTGTCTAAATCTACCTGTTTTACCTTTAATAATATCACTTAAAGATTTAAGAGGTCTTTTATTTGCACCCTTAATAGTATTTCCACGCCTTCCATTATCAAATAAAGCATCAACAGATTCTTGAAGCATTCTTTTTTCATTTCTAATAATAATTTCAGGAGCATCAAGTTCTATAAGTCTTTTTAGTCTTTGGTTTCTGTGAATTACTCTTCTATATAAATCATTTACATCAGCAACTGCAAATTTACCTCCCTCAAGTGGAACAAGAGGTCTAAGATCAGGTGGAAGAACAGGAATTACAGACATAATCATCCACTCAGGTCTGTTATCGCTATTTAAAAATCCTTCAACAATTTTAAGTTTTTTTACTATATCTTTTTTCTTGGCTTCGCTTTTTGTATTTTTAAGGTCTTCTTTTAATGTATGATACATTTCTGCTAAATCAAGTTCTTCGAGCATTCTTCTTATAATATCAGCTCCCATTTCAGCATGAAAACCACTATCGCCATAAAGATCCAGAAGTTTTCTATACTCTTCTTCTACAAGAACATCCCCTTCTTTGACAGGAGCATCACCGGTTTTATAAACTACATAAGCTTCATAATATAAAACTCTTTCAAGATCTTTCATTTTAATACCAAGAAGAGTTCCTATTCTGCTTGGAAGATTAGATACATACCATATATGAGCTACAGGTGTTACAAGTTCAATATGTCCAAATCTTTCTCGTCTAACTTTAGAACTTGTAACTTTTACGCCACATTTTTCACAAACAATACCTTTATAGCGCATTTTTTTATATTTTCCGCAAAGACACTCATAATCATTTATAGGTCCAAATATCTTGGCACAAAAAAGCCCGTCTCTTTCAGGCTTTAATGTTCTATAGTTAATCGTTTCTGGTTTTTTTACCTCACCAAAAGACCATGAAAGTATCTCTTCTGGACTTGCTATTTTTACCTGAATAGCATCAATATCAGATGGTCTGTGTCCTTCATCCCAAGCAAGTTTAGTATATTTAAATCTCTTCATTGTCTTCTTCCTTTTTATAAAACTCTAAATCAAGTCCAAGAGATCTTAACTCTTTACTTAAAACAAAAAATGTTTCACTAAGCCCTTCAATAGGAACATTCTCTCCTCTTGTTAGGGCTCTATAAGCTTTATTTCTACCTTCAACATCATCTGATTTTGTTGTAAGCATCTCTTTAAGGTTATATGCCGCGCCATAAGCTTCAAGAGCCCAAACTTCCATTTCTCCAAATCTTTGTCCACCAAATAAAGCTTTACCTCCGACTGGTTGCTGAGTAATTAAGCTATATGGACCAATACTTCTTGCATGAACTTTATCATCAACAAGGTGATGAAGTTTTAGCATATACATATATCCAACATTAACTCTTTCTTTAATAGGTTCACCTGTTTTCCCATCAAATAATTGTGTCTTCCCATCAGTTGGAATTTGAGCCAATTCAAATAATTTTTTAAACTCTTCATCATTTACACCCTCAAATACAGGTGTTGCAAATTTAACTCCCTTAGCCCAGTCCTGAGCATATTTGAGTAATTCTTCATTTGTTAAATTATCAAGAAAATTTTTATAATGTTCACCAAAATGAGCAACTTCAACTATTTCTTTCATTTTGGCTCTTAATTTTTTCATCATATCATTTTGCTCTTGTTTTAGCATATTTTCTATTTGCATTCCAAGATTTTTACCTACAAGCCCTAAATGAACTTCCAAAATTTGTCCTATGTTCATCCTTGATGGAACACCAAGCGGATTTAACACAACATCTACAGTTCGTCCATCAGCCATATAAGGCATATCTTCTTTTGGGACAATAATACTTACAATACCTTTGTTTCCATGACGCCCTGCCATTTTATCACCAACTTTTATTTTTCTTTTATTAGCAATATAAACTTTTACCATTTTGGCAACACCGTTTTTTAAGATATCATCTCTTTCAAGTACTTCCATTTTTTCATCATATTCAGCTCTTATTTTTTCTTTTTCAGCCTGATATTTAACTTTTATTCTTTCAAATTTACTTGCTACATTTTCATCAAAATATTCAATCAAACTTAAAAGTAAAAATTTATTAATATTTTCTAAATCTTCTTTATCAATTTTACTTCCCGCTTTATAAGATTTCCCGTTTAATTCCAAATCTTTAATAAGCTCACTGTTTGAAAGAAGTGTTATAAGTGAAAACATCTCTTCTTTATCAATAATTGATAATTGATTCTTATAAACATCTTCTATTTTTTCTTTCTCTTCATCATGAGCCTTTTTTGCTCTTTCATCTAGTTCATACCCTTTTTTAGTATAAACTTTTACATCAATAACAACACCTTCCATACTTGCTGGTGCATAAAGTGAAGAGTTTACAACATGACCCGATTTGTCCCCGAAGATTGATTTTAATAATCTTTCTTCTGGAGTTGGCTTTACATCTCCTTTTGGAGAAATTTTACCTACTAAGATCATTCCCGGTTTTACATATGTACCAACTTTAATAATACCGCTTTCATCAAGATGTGTTAAATGTTCTGATTTAATTCCAGGAATATCTGCTGTAAGTTCTTCAAGTCCGTGTTTAAGCTCTCTTACATCACAAACTTGTTCATAAATATGAACAGATGTATAAACATCATCTTTTATAATTCTTTCATTAAGAACTATAGCATCTTCATAGTTATAACCATTCCATGGCATAAATGCAACCATTACATTTTTACCAGTTCCAAGCTCTCCGTTATCCATATTAGGACCATCGGCTATTACATCACCGGCATTTATTTTATCTCCTACCCTTACAATAGGTCTTTGGTCAAAACATGTATTTTGGTTAGTTCTAAGATATTTTTCAAGTCCGTAATGGTCAATATAAACACCGTTTTCATCTTCACCCAAAATATAAATATTTTTAGCATCTACTTTTATAATTTCTCCACCTCTTTTGGCTTTTACTATTTGCCATGCATCACGGGCAACATATTTTTCTATTCCAGTCCCAACAATCGGAGCTTCACTTCTTAGAAGTGGTACACCTTGACGCTGCATATTTGATCCCATAAGTGCCCTATTTGCATCATCATGAGCTAAGAATGGAATTAAAGAAGCACCCACACCCACAATCATTTTTGGATTAAGGTCATATAAATCAATTTCTTTTTTATCAACTAAAATAATTTCCCCGTCTTTTCTTGCTTCAATCAAATCATCCAAAATCACACCTGTTTCTTCATCTATTTTAACACTTGCAGGTGCTATTACTTTCTCTTCTTCTTGAGTTGCTGTAAGATAAACTATTTCATCTGTAACTATTCCATCTTTAACAACTCTATAAGGAGCTTCAATAAATCCGAATTCATTTACTTTTGCATAAATTGATAATGTATTAACAAGACCAATATTTTGACCTTCAGGTGTTTCAATAGGACAAATTCTTCCATAATGACTAGGATGAACGTCACGAATTTCAAATCCTGCTCTTTCTCTTGTAACACCACCTTCTCCAAGTGCACTAAGTCTTCTTTTATGAGCTACTTCACTAAGAGGGTTTGTTTGGTCCATAAACTGAGAAAGCTGACCTGTTGCAAAAAAGTCTAAAATAGTGGTTGTTACAAGTTTTGTATTTACTAAATCCATAGGAAGTAAATCTACAACATTTGTAACGGTTGTCATTTTATCTTTAATAGTTTTTTGCATTCTCGCAAGTCCGTCTTGAAGTTTATTAGCAAGCAATTCACCAATACTTCTAATTCTTCTGTTTCCTAAATGATCTCTGTCATCTATTTGACCTATACCATTTTTTACACCAATTAAATATTGAATTGTTTTAATAATATCTTGATAAGTAAGAATAGTTACTTCATCAGGTACATTAAGACCTAATTTATGATTCATTTTCATACGACCAACTTTTGTCAAGTCATATCTTTCAGGATCAAAAAATATTTTTTCAAATAACTCTTTAGCTGTTTGAGGGTTTGCAGGCTCTCCTGGTCTCATAACTTTATAGATTCTAATTCTTGCTAAATCATTTTCGTTTTCAATACCTTCTGTCTGTTTTAAAATTTTAAGAGTTTCTATATCTTGATGAAAAGCTCTTAAAATTCCATCATCAACACTTTCGACTAAATCATTTACTATTTTAAATTCATCAATTCCTGATTCAATCATTTTTTTAAGTTTTACATCATTTAAAATATTTAATGTATCAAATAAAATTTCACCAGTTAAAGGATCATAAATCGGTTCGGCTAGGTGTCTGTCTATTAAAATATCAATAGGAAATTCAACATATTTATATTCTTCTTTGATTTTATTTAATCTTCTTTCAGTGATTTTTTTACCTGCACTAATTAATATATTTCCATCCTCATCTTTAAGATCATAATCAAGTTTTCCTAATTCTATTTGAGTTGTAGGCATTAAAAATTTATTATTTTTAATTTTTATATCCACAATAGGATAAAACATTTTTAAAATATCTTCTTTAGAATAGTCCATAGCTCTAAGAAGTATTGTAACAGGTACTTTTCTTCTTTTGTTTACCCTAACATACAATACATCTTTTACATCATATTCAAAATATACCCAACTACCTCTATCTGGAATAATTTGAGAAGAATAAAGAAGTTTATTTGAACTTTGAGCTTCTTCTTGTTTAAAAATAACACCTGGACTTCTGTGAAGTTGGTTTACAATAACTCTTTCTACACCATTAATAATAAAACTAGTTCTTTCAGTCATTAAAGGTATGTCTCTAATAAAAAGAGTTTGTTCTTTAATATCTTTTATTCCTGTAACTTCACCTGTTTTTTCATCTCTTTCATGAACAATAAGTCTAATCTTTATTCTTATTGGTATAGAATAGGTAAGTCCTTTTTCCATACATTCTCTTACAGTATATTTAGGTTTTTTAAATTCAATTCCTGCATACTCAAGAGTAATTCTATTTTGGGCATCTGTAATCGGAAACATTGACTTAAACACATTGTGAATACCACTTTTTTCCGGTTCTTTTACATTTATAAAATATTGAAAAGAATTTTGTTGTAAATGTAACAAATTCGGAATATCTAAAATTTGTGGGATTTTTGAAAAATCGACTCTTAATCTATTAGCGGATTTTAATTGGTTTAACATTGGCTCTCCTGGGTGAGAAATTTGTAGATTTTATAATCAAAACAGAGTTATAACATAAAAAATAAAAAAAAGCAAGAAGAAATTATTTAACTTCTACTTCCGCTCCTGCTTCTTCTAGTTGTTTTTTGATTTCTTCAGCTTCATCTTTACTTACAGCTTCTTTAATAGTAGTTGGAGCTTCATCTACCATTCCTTTAGCTTCTTTAAGTCCTGCACCTGTAATTTGTCTTACAACTTTAATTACATTAATTTTTTTAGCTCCTGCTGATTTTAAAATAACATCAAATTCTGTTTTTTCTTCAGCAGCTTCACCACCAGCAGCTCCAGCACCAGCTACTACAGTAGGTTGTGCGCTTACATCAAATTTTTCTTCGAAAAGTTTTACTAATTCATTTAATTCTTTAACTGTTAAGTTTTCAATTGTTTCTAAAATTTGTTCAAATGTACATGCCATGTTGACTCCTCCTATTTTTTTATTAATTTTTTATTCTTGTTCTTTTTTTTCAATTAACTTATTAAGTCCCCAAGCAAATTTTGCCACAGGAGCTTTCATCATAAATGCAACCATTCCAAGAAGTTCATCTTTAGTTGGAAGTTTACTTACTTCTTCTACATATGCTACATCTTTAACTTCACCTTCAATAACAGCACCTTTTATTTTAAAAGTTTCTTTGTTATCTTTAGCATGTTTTGTTAAAATTTTTGCAAGAGTAATTTGATCATCACCCCATACAAAAATATTATTTTCTTCAAATTCAACTTCAATACCATTATTAGCAAATGCTAATTTTGCTAATGTATTTTTTATAATTTTAGCATTACCTTCAGCCTCTTTAACAGCTTTACGTAAAGCCTCTAATTGTTTTACACTTTGACCTTTAAAATCAGCATAAAAAACACTGATTTCATTTGTAAACTGTTGAGAAAGTTCTTCAACAATTTGTTTTTTTAATTCTTTTTTCATAAAGCTCCTTTCTCTTAGACTCGGCAGGAAATTAAGGAAAAATCCACCTGCTTTCTAAGTCAACTTAGACTTAGGGCAAAAAACCCTTATTTATACTCTGCTAACTCATTAACATCAAGTTTTAGACTTGGACTCATTGTAAGACTTAATGCTCCATTTTGAATATATCTTCCTTTTGCACTTGCCGGTTTCATTTTATTAATTTTTGTAATAAACGCTTTTGCATTTTCATATAATTTATTAGCATCAAAACTAACTTTACCAATTCCAACGTGAATATTACCTTTTTTATCAACTCTAAAGTTAACTTGTCCGGCTTTTGCATTTTTAACAGCCTGTGCAACATCCATTGTCACAGTACCTGTTTTAGGATTTGGCATAAGACCTTTTGGACCTAAAACTCTACCGAATTTACCAAGTTTTCCCATCATATCAGGAGTTGCAATTAAAATATCGAAATCAAGATTTCCTTCTTTAAGCATATCAAGGATTTCTTCTTCTCCAACTATATCAGCTCCTGCTGCTTTAGCAACTTCAGCTTTATCACCTTTTGCAATAACTGCAACTTTTACTGTTTTACCTGTTCCATTTGGTAAAACAACACTACCTCTTATCATTTGATCTGCATGTCTTGGATCAACACCAAGTTTTAAAGCAAGTTCAACTGTTTCATCAAACTTTGCAGATTTAAGTTCTTTTACTTTATTTGCAGCTTCTTCTAAAGAGTATTCATCTTTATCAATTTTTTTAAGAAGCTCTGCATATCTTTTACCGTGTTTTTTTGCCATATTCACTCCTACGCAATATTTTTGCTTCCACACAAGTGGTATTAATCTACTATTTCAATTCCCATACTTCTTGCACTTCCTGCAAGAATTTTCATTGCCGCTTCAATATCATCTGTATTTAAATCAGCTAATTTTCTCTCAGCAACTTCTTGTAATTGAGCTTTAGTGATTTTTCCTACTTTATTTTTTAGAGGGTTATCACTACCTTTTTGAATTCCAGCTGCTTTTTTTAATAAATCTGTTGCTGGTGGTTGTTTTGTTATAAATGTAAAACTTCTATCTGCATATACAGTAATTTCAACAGGTATAGTAAAGCCCATCATATCTTTTGTTTTTTCATTAAATGCTTTACAAAATTCCATAATATTAATACCTCTTTGACCAAGTGCCGGGCCTACTGGAGGTGATGGATTTGCTTTACCTGCTGGGATTTGAAGTTTTAGTACTTCTGTTACTTTTTTTGCCATCCCTTATCCTTTAAACTATTTTTTCAACTTTTGTATAATGTATTTCAACAGGTGTGCTTCTACCAAAAATGGTAACATTTAATTTAAGCATTCCCTTGTCATAATCAAAATCTTCAACTTCACCTGTAAAGTTAGCAAACGAACCTTCGTTGATTCTAACGATTTCACCTTCTTCAAAACTAACTTTAGGTTTTGGTGCAGATTTTTGTCTTGCTTTTTGTAAGATTAATTCAACATCTTCTTTTTTAAGAGGAGTTGGCTTTTTAGATTCACCAATGAATCTACCAACTTTTGGAAGAGATTGAATTTTATGCCAAAGGGCTGTATCTAAATCAGCTTCTAAAAATGCATATCCGGGATAAATACTTCTTTCAAAAATTTTTTTATTTCCATTTTTAACTTCAATAACTTCTTCGGTAGGCACTACAATTTGACCTATTTTATCTTCAAGATTAAATTTACTCTTCAGATTTTCAATAGCTTTTTTTACAGCCAATTCGCTACCTGAATAGACTTGAAGTGCATACCATTGTTTATTGTTTTCCATATTTATCCTTATAATACTACTTTTAAAATACCATTCATTATTAAATCTATCAGACTTAAAAACAATGCTATTACTGTAACCATTACAGTCACAGATATAAAAGATTGTTTAACTTCTGTTTTTGTCGGAAATATAACTTTTTCAAGTTCTATTTTCGCTTCTTTAATATAATTTGTTAAATTGTTTATTTTACTCATATTACCTCTTCCAAAAATTGGCTTTTGGCAGGGCAGGAGGGACTCGAACCCCCAACGAACGGTTTTGGAGACCGCCGCTCTACCATTGGAGCTACTGCCCTTTAAAGTGGAGCGGGCGACGGGACTCGAACCCGCGACCCTCAGCTTGGAAGGCTGACGCTCTAGCCAACTGAGCTACACCCGCTCATTTAGACCTATGATTATAGATCTAAATGAAAGGGCAAAAGCCCTACTTTAAACCCCACAAAAATTAATATTTTTGCAGGAACCCTAAAATTAAAGTTTAGATTCTTTGTGAGGTGTATGCTTTTTACACCATTTACAATATTTTTTAACTTCAAATTTTTCAGGATGATTTCTTTTTTCTTTTGTTGTATGATAATTAAATCTACCACACTCTTCACATTTTAGATGGATTATTTCTCTCATCTTTTTCCTTTAAAAATAAGGGGGAAACCCTTATTCAATGATTTTTGTAACTACTCCAGCACCAACAGTTCTACCACCTTCTCTGATAGCAAATCTAGTTCCTTCTTCAAGTGCAATTGGAGCAATTAATTCTACTGTTAATTTTACATTATCACCAGGCATAACCATTTCCACACCTTCTGG
>Ga0256829_1001111_pt1 | contig 23210 bp, 23 predicted proteins | sample 131447metaG_FD_185979 | JGI IMG/M metagenome (GOLD analysis project Ga0256829, IMG submission 185979) | Hydrothermal vent microbial communities from Lau Basin, Pacific Ocean - 131-447 | ecosystem: Environmental > Aquatic > Marine > Hydrothermal vents | place: Pacific Ocean: Lau Basin | collected...
AGTGTATAATACTTCTGATAAAAGTATGTCCCAAAGTATGTCCCAACTTTAATTACACATAAGGCAAAAAATGGCTGTTGATAGAAAACAATTTACCGAAAAAATAGAAACTGGCTTAAAATCTAATGCAAATTATACTAAGTTTTACCTAAATTTTAAACTCAATGGGAAGTCAAAACAAAAAGTTTTAGATTATTCACAAAAACAATGGGACAAGCGAACACGAATTTCTAATGCGAAAGCTCAATTAATTCAAGAAAAGAATAAAGAACTCAACGAAGGAATTAATTTTAATGAAAATAGCACTCTAAACAGTGTTGCAGAAATTTATTTTGACCTGGCTTGCGAAAAGTCAAATTGGACTAAAAATCGTTATGATACATATAACCTGTATTGTAAAAATGGAATAGGCAAAAAGAGAATTAAACTTATACGACAAGTTGATATTGACTCTTTACGTAAATTTATGGAAAAACAAGGACACTCAAAACAAACTGTCAATGGATGTAGTCCCAGAACTATCAAAAAGGTTTTGATTCAAATATTAAAACCTATTCTTACATATGCTTATGAAAATAAAGTTATATCGGAAATTCCAATTATCAAAGCACCAAAACAACATCGAAATAAAAAAATTGTCCAAAGTGCAACTGAAAAGTTTACCGTACTTTATAAAGAAATTTCAAAATTATATCAAGAAGACCCATTTTACAGAGCACTTTTTCTTTTTGCACTTTATGGAAGACGATGGAATGAAATTAGAACTCTCCATTGGAAAGAAGTAGATTTTTCACAAAATACTTATACAATCCTTGCTCAGTATAATAAACTAGGCATTGATCAACATTACGATTTGCCATCTTTAATTAAAACAGCCTTAATTGAAATTCAAGATAATCATGAAGGGTTGATATTTAAATCACCTATCACACAAAAAGAACTCTATTCTCCTAAAAGACAATTAGAAAGAATAAGGAAAGCAACCGGCATCGAAAAATTAACTATGCACTACTTCAGACACATACTTGTAAGTGCAATGGGCGAACATGGTATTGCCAATACAATTTTATCTGCATCTCTTGGACATACTAATTTAGACACAGTAAATGATTATTATTTAACTGTGAACCACAAATCGGCGTCAAAAACGGCAAATATAGAAATAGAAAAATTACTGTAAAAATTATAGTTTTATAAATAAAAGTCTTATTGAACTAACACGCAATATTATTACCATACCAAAACTCCTAAGTTTCAGATTAGATTTTAGCCACTTCAACCTCTTGGCATTGACTAAATATATATTTTTTTAATCGTATAGTAGACATTTAAAGTAATTTTATTTTATACTACTATAACTGCATTAAAATTCAATACAAAGGCATAATATATGTTTAAAAAAGTAGTTTCTCTACTGTTGATATCTGTCTGTCTATTAGCAAATCAAGCAGATAAAGCAGAGCAATTTATTTATAATATTATCAATTTAATAAAGCAAAAGGAGTATGAAAAAGCAATTATATATTGTCAAACGGATTCACATATTAATCGAGGTAATGCAACTACAACAGTAGCGCTCTTCTTAATTGATGGTGGTTTTGGTATAGAAAAAGATATTAAAAAGGGGCATGAATTACTAAAAAAAGCAATTGAATTAAATAATGCTGGTGCTATGTATGAATTAGGACTTTCTTATTATAATGGCTTATCTATTGCAAAAGATGAAGAGAAAGGATTATATTATATTCATAAAGCAGCAGAGCTACACAACAAAAAAGCAGTATATTTTTTAGGCCTAACATATATTCAAAAGAATCCTAAATTAGCCTTTAAATATCTTAGTGAAGCAGCCAGTCAAGGCTATCATCCTGGAATGTACAATTTAAGTGTTATGTATGCGGAGGGGACAGGAGTTTTAAAAAATATGAAAAAAGCCAAGTATTGGATATCTAAATCTTACGATTTAGGTAATAAAGATGCTCCCAAAGCGTGGAATCATTTTGAATTATGGAAATATTAAGATAAGTAGTTCTTATTCATTATTTTCTACTCACAATAACGCGCATCAAAAAGTATCGAATCCTTTGTAAAAGCCTCTTTATGAAGCTTCCAGCCCGCGCCTCTACTGACAAGATAAGTTGTCCCAAGTGCTGCACACTGAAGCTCATTGCCTTTTTGAAAAAGTGCTATGTTTTTATCAATGGTACTTTTAGTAGTATATCCATCAGATAGAATAAGTATTATCATCAATACTGTTGTTATACTACCAAGAAGAGGTGCATTTGTTTTTTTATTTTCACCATAAGCTTTTCCTGCAGCAAGGATTGTCGCAAGTACAACCATAAAAATAGTAAAGCCGCCTAAAATTAAAAATCCTGGGTTGATATATTCAAACATTTATCTATATACTCCTATGATATGAAATTGAAACGGCATTAAAAGAGCCACCCAAACTTCTCATCAAGCCATTGCCTAAAACCGCTAAACTCTTTACGAGTTGCTACAATGAGGACAATGTTAAACCAAGCCGTAAGAAACAAAATTTGTGCGTATGCCTGGAAATAAAGTGCTACAAGCAGTATTACAAAGGCCCCTAGTGAAATAACAATCTTGGGAAGTTTGTTCTCAAAAAATTCTCTATGCTCATCATACCAGTCACTTTTTATTACTATCTCTATAAAACCAATCATTATGATTGTTGCAACTATAGCACTCGCAATAAAATCAAAACCTGTCATATATCGGCTAGGATTTTGAAGCCCTGCGTGTATCATCCCCTCATTCATATCGAATAACATTTTATCAAACGATTCTAGCATCAACTTTCTCCTTGTATAGCTCCCATCAGGGAATCCTGGTTAAGTATAAAATCATTGCTGTCTACTATAAACCTTACACTTTCTCCATTATCTGCAGACTCTAAAATAACTTCCTTTTTACTTCTTTGTATAATCTCATAGATATAACCTTCTGCATCTCTATAGGTTTCATTCTTTTTTTTCACATAGATACATCGCTCTAATTCTTCTAAGGCGTGTGGGTACTCTGCAGCATCTATTAATAGGTGAAAATCATCTTGTTTTAACCATTCCATCAGAGATAGTGGCAGTGTCTGTTTTGGGTTGGTGATTCTATCGAAGAAGATATCAAGTGCTATAGAAGAAGGTATAGTTTCTTTAACACCCTCAAGAGTAAACTCAACATAGCTATTGGTAGAGATATTGTCATATATATATGTCATAAGTGGTAGCTGCGTTTGTGGTGTTTGTGATTGTAAATCTCTTATAAACTCTTCATTTACATTTTTCAATTTGATTCCTTGAAATCTTTTTTATCTAAAACAGTGCATCTTTGGATATTTACAATATTATCACCCTTGTAGAGTGTATGCTTTGAGAGCTGCCAACCGTTTGTCTTTGTGGCAAGAATATTCTGTAGACCATTAGTGCATTTTAGCAGTGCGCTATTTTTAAAGGCTTTGATATTTGCATCGATTATCTCTTTATTTGAGAGGGAGGAGTAGACCGCCGAAATAATAGTACCTAAGAGTAATATGGTAGCGACTGTTCTTTCACCTTTTTTATTGGTTTTATGCAAATAATTGTAATGTCCCTCTTTTAGAAAAAGCATAAGAGATACTATTGGCATCAGAACTAAACCAATTACATCTCCAGGGTCCGCATATTCAAACATTTTTTACATCCTCTTGAGTTTTATTCTCACCATACCACTCAACCATTAAAAGCATATAGAGACCATTGTATTCTTGCATATCATCGCTCCTCACATTTATCTGCTCTTATTAAAAGCGAATCTTTTTGAAAATAGTTTTTATCTCTACTCCAACCACTTTTACTGCTTACACTGTACTTGTTGGAATCCTCTCCCTCACACATCAAGCTTTTACCATTAGTAAAATGCATTAAATTCTCTTTTGCAGTAGTTTGAGAATTGTTTGCATCTATAAAAGGAAGAGATATAAAAAACAACGCTACAAATAGAAAAAAGAGTTTTACGCCTACTGTGCTATCTGGCACCTTATCTCTTTTGCCTTTTGAGAGAACAGAGGCATATGCAAGCCCAGTAGCCATTATTCCTATTATCGATGCTTTTACAAGATTAAATGAAAAAAATTCCATCATTTTGTATTTCTCCTTTTTACTATTTTAATATCTTTTTTTATGACAAGTTTAAATCCATTACAAATTGTCATATCATTAATCGATTCTATAAACTGGTTTTGCTTGGGCATATGCAGCAAACAATAAAAAGAGTATCAAAGCGCCGGCTGCTGCCACAACAAAATAGAGTATTTGTTGTATAAAAGTAAATATTACTCCTATTATTAAATCTGTATTGTTAATATTAGAATAGATAGTCCAAAGCAATAGTAGAATGCCTATTCCCATTAAAATTTGTCCATTTAAAATATCACCATGCTTGTCTAAAGCATTCATGTACCAACTGTAACCAAAAAACAGTGCACCATATCCTGATAGTGAAGTTGTAAGTGTTGTAGGATTGAGAAATAGATATCCATATCTCTTTTGAGTAAATTTATTCAGTGCTATTGCAATCAAATAAAGCAGATAAAGTACAGCTAGAGCAGCCAAAATTTTTAAAATAAGCATCGTGTATCCTTTTTCATAAATTAACTACCTTATATTATATTTGGTAGTTAATAAAAGTATACTCTAAATACGTGAAAGGTGCAAATCATAAATATCAAATTGTAAAAACAGTATAATGACAGCTCTATAAAAGGGGTACGTTTGTTTGACTTAAAAGCCAAATTAGAAAAAGAATTTATCGGTGTTGAAATTGTTAAACTCAAAGACTTAGCGAAAAAGATTGCAGTTATCTCAAAAGTTCGTGTTGGCAAAGAGAGAAGTGTACTTGATTATCATGAAGTGACACTTGCAGATGTAAACGAGTATGGCATTATTACAGTAGATCCTACTAAAGAGAAACCAGCTCCGGCAAATAGGAGCGCCATAACTTCACAAGCACTCCATAAAAACAATTTACTTGTCTCTTATCGCGGCGTGGACATCAAGGTTGGTCGAATAGATAAAGGGTATAAAAAACCTATTGTAAGCAATAACAGTGCAATACGCATTCAATTTGACTATGAGGATAAAGATGAGGAAGAAGAAATCTCAATATTTGTGCAAATGTATTTACAACTTCCTTATGTCAAGGATTATATAGCAAAGAGGCCTCAAAGCAGTGAAAATGATAGGACAATACTCAGTCCACTTTTTTTATCAAATCTGCCTATACCACTATTTCATTCTCGAAATTATGATTTTAAAAATTTTATAAATACTCGTTTGGAAATACTCAATAGTGCAAAAGAGATGCTTTATGAGATGCAGCAATTGGTCAAAAAACTTGAGAATTATAAAGATGAAGCTTTGCCAACATACCTAGCAGATAAAAACTTCTCCTCAAAAATTTTGCTAAAAGATTTGGAACTCTTAGATACACTAAGAAATACTAAACAAAGGATAAAAGGCATAATACCCACGGGAGAAGATGTTGAATAGTTACTATATAAAATTTAAGGTATTCCTTCATCAATTACGCAAAAAAATGCTGAGAGTTTGATGCTAATGAAAAAAAGAGTATTAAAACTAAATAAAAATTTTAAACCTTCATCTATTCCGGCTGAAGAAGTCTATGGTGGTTTTTTGCAGTTTAATATCTCAGCTATTTTGAGTGATATTGCATCTAAAAAACTCATTGTTCAAAAGAAAAGAATTTATCTCAAAAAATGGTTTAAAGAACACTCTATAGAATATGCTATTATCAATCAAAAGCATCTTCCCTCAGTAAATCTTGATACTCCTGTAATTCAAGCCGAACTGCGTATTGAAAGATATGAAATCATTGATGGCAATCATCGCATGCAAAAAGCCTTTGACAATGGAAGGACTTATATCAATTCATATCGCGTAAATGGAGAACAGTTAGCCAACTACCTTATTAGCAAAGAACAGTATGAAGCCTATGTTAGGTATTGGAATGAAAAAATCAAAAATTATATTCCTAATTAAAAAAAAGGGGGGGGGAAATGGATTAATTTACCATTAACTCAAACTGTACTGAAAATAGACATATATTGTCTCTCAATAAATTATTTTGCAACCATTATTTAATAATTTATTCATCCACTTTTTTTGTTCACCGTTTAAAATTAGCTGTTCATTATCACAAATTGTTAGCCACTTTAATTTTTTTAGCTTTACAATGTTTTTTGGCAATTTTTGTAAATGATTCCCTGCTAAATATAGGTATTCAAGTTGAGTAAGTTGACAAATGGAAAAAGGCAGTTTTTCCAATAGATTATCTGAAAGAGACAGTACTTTTAAATTTGTTAATTCTGATATTTTTTTTGGTAAAGTTGTAAGCTTATTTTCATTCAAATAAAGCTCTTCAAGGTTAGTAAAATTAAATATACTCGCATCAATATTTGATAAGTTTGTATTTGATAAATCGCATTTATTTTGCAATATAAATTCAAAAAGTTTTTGATTTGTAAGTTCATTGATTGACATATATTTTCTCCTTGTTTTTAAAAGTATAAGAGAAAATATAGTCGTATTTTGGGGTTAAATGAGTTTTTTATCTACTACTTCATTCAGGAAACTAATAAGTGCAATTATCATCAGATGCGCATCTAATTTTAATTTTGAAATATCTCTGCCGTCTTCATGGACTCCACGATTGCCTATAGTCCTTAATGTTTGTACATAGTTGGTTATGGTTTTGTCAAAGACTTTCTTTTCGTACGATAAATATCTAATCTTGTCATTAAATGACATTGTTTTATCGTTAGATTCATACTGCGAATAGATTTTTGATGTTATTACTTCAGACACTTTTCTTATTTTAAATATAGCATATTCAGGATCACTGTTTATAGAATCTTCAAGGATCTGCATATTTAAAATTGGAACCACATAATTACGGTAATTATCAAGCTCTTTGATTACATCTAAGTGGTAGTCTTTTTGGATGGTGACTATTTCTTGGCGTTTTTCTTCAATAACTGCCTCTTGGACATACTGAACTTCAAAGATTTTTTCATATCTCTTATGTCCGTTTACATCATTATCTCTGGCTGATACAAGGTGCGTATTGAAGTTTTCATTAAAATAGTTATAAAACAGGTCAAGTCTATTGTTTCGTCTGTCATTTATATTTGGGCTTACACAAACAAATAAATTGTCATTTTTGAAAGTAGATGAGATATTTTGCAGTAGGTCGTTGTTGAGTTTAAAACTATCTATATCTAATATATTTGAAAACAAGTGAAGTGTCTTGTAATCGTTATCAAACATCAAATCAGATTGCTCGATGCAGTCAATGTCACTGTTTATAGCCCTTATAGCATACTCTTTTTGCTTTAAGAGATCAATATGCAAAAGCCCCCGTTCAAGAGCTAATTTTGACGGCTCAATTAAACAGATATTAGTAATATCTAAAGTTATGTTTTTCTCTTTTATAAAATTTAATAAAACCATTGTAGCAAAGGCTTGTCCGCATCCCCAATCAATTATATTAATTTTTTCATCTTTGATTTTATCAATAATAACTTTGTATGAATCATAGAGTTTCTCTTTATGTTTTTGCCCAAAAGAAGCCATATATTGATAAAGCAATCTCTCATTATCAATAATCTTACGACCTCTGTCAAGTTGCTTATACAGTTCGTTTGAATCTTCAATCTTTTTAATATAATCAAAAGAGATTTGTCGAATTGTTTGAAAATTTGGATTAACAAGGCTGTAGAGTTGTTTACTATACTCACTATTTTCTTTATCTATTGCGTGAGAGCTTACTATACAAACTTTATCAACACTTTTTGCCGTTGCTTTTAATTTAAATTGCTTGTAAAGTGCATCATAATTTTCAATCGTAACCTGTTCTATTAAGGTAACAATCTCTTGGCTATTGAGTATGGCATACTGCTCTTTAGATTGCAAAAATAGCTTTTTAAAACTTTGGGCAAGTTCACTGTTTTTTACTCTACTAAAATGGTGCATTGCAGTCATAAAGTAGTTTTCAACAGCCTGAATATTTGGTGTAACATCTTCTTCATCTTGTTCATCAACATTTAAAAGAGACATTACTTCAGTAAAGGAGTTATGATACCCTTTGGAAATATCATTTATTCTGAGGTATATTTTTGCAGCAGCAAGTCTGTTCTTTGTTCGAGATTCAGGGAGATAATCAAATATAATTGTAATCATACCCAACAGATTGGTTTGTTCAAAGGTATTGGCAAGTAAAAGCAAAAAAGCATTAACAATCTGTGAGTTTATTTTTCCAATGAGAGATGCATCCATCAAATCATAGAGAAAATCTTCTATATCAAATTTCAGAGCATCAAGTTCACCCAAAGTTAGGTCATTAAAATATTGCTCTATTTCAAAATAATAACTCTCCAAATATTTTGAAAAATCCTCTGGTGTTTGGCATTTTAAAGCATCGGTAGTAATTTGTGTCAGTGTCATCGTAATTTCTTATCTATTTCAAGTACATTGAGTAATTCTGGAATCAGACTCTTACTATTTTCTAACTGTTCCATCGCTTCCAAAAATGCACTTTTCTCACAAAACGGCTTACACGGCTTCCCCTCTTTGGAGTAACTAATGAGGTGAGTAAAATGCTTATCTATAAATGAAGCTAGGTAGTCTTTGCCAAAAACAATCTCATCGCCATATTTTTCAAGCTTTTCTGAGATCATCTTTTGTTCATCTCTTTTGGTGATTTTCACGCAAGAGACATTAAAATACTCTTTTTGTTCTACTGTGTACCATACTTTAAACTTACTATCTTTTGGCAAAGTCAATTTTTTTGCAGTTGCCGGATATTCAAGGTAAGCTGGGACATCTATTTTTAGGTGCTCATAAAAGCATGTTTGATACACACTTTCCATAAGGATATAGTCCAGTTTACTTGCAAGCTCGTTTTTTATACTAAATCTCGAACCAAATATTTTTCTATAGTATTTATCTTGTAATTCAAAGTTTTCACTCGTTCTTAAACTACAGTACCCCAAATATATGCCTAAAATAGCGAATGCAGTTTCCGCTATCTCTTGTGGAATAAGAGATGCAACATCAACTTTAAAGCTGTCTTTTCTGTTGGATGTTTTATGTCTGAAGTGGTAAACCAATGCAATGCAATAGTGATACCATGCTTTTTTCTCTGCTAATATCTCTAATATTTTTACCGTTTTATTTGGCAGCAACAGTTGCTCAAAAACTTCTTTTATCTCTTCATCTTCGGTTGTATCGACTACACTTTCAATAAAACTTTTTTCTATTTCTTGGTCTGAATACAGTAAATCTTTAAATTCTTTATGCTCTGTTAAAAGGTTTAAGAACTCAAGAGATTTCTCCTCTATTGGTTCATTCAAAAGAACCGATAAAGCTGAGAAATAACCTTCAGTATAGTTTGAAATAGTATGAGTTTCATTGCTGTAGTAGATTCCAATATTTTTCATAAATGAAAACATACCCATTCTTCCGTTATAGCGAAGCATCTCTTTTGAGTAATCCTTGTCTATATTGTCCTCAAATGGGGCATATTGAACCATACTGAAATCTTTCTTCTTATAAATCTCAAAAAGATTTGCAGGTAAGAAACCTGTATTTCCTGTCTCTAAATTATTCAGAATATGTTTTTTAACTTTATTGTCTTGTATGTATATCTTTTTGATATGTGTTAAAGGCAGTGGCATATCATAATAATACATATTACCAACATGCTGCAATCGCTCTTTTTCAGGTTTTGTGAAAATAACCTCTATTAAGATTTGTTGCTCATCAAAATTATCAAGACAACCACTGCTAAAAGCTAATAAATTTGGATTTTTAGATTGTATATCATGTTCAATCTTATCACCCAAATATTTATCAGGAGCGATAAGTCCACATGCTACATAATCAAACAACTTAATTCGATTTATTTGCAATAGAAATCTATCAGGTTGCTGTTGTTGTATGACCTGTTCATTGTTTGTTTCAAATAAATTCTCTGACTTATCCATTTTTAGCTCCTGTTATCTATTAATTCATAAGTTTCTTCATCAAAATCTTTCAGCATTTCTGGCAATTCATTGATTGATAAAAAATGTACTTGGTTCTTAGCTCTGGTAACTCCAACATAGTACTCCTCTGGAGTATATCGAGTACGATCTTTAAAATATGGAATGATGACCACATCAAACTCTACACCTTTTGCTGATTTAAAAGTTGTTAGTATGATATTGTGCAAATCATTAGGAACCTTTACTTCACTATGATAAACACTAATCTCATACTCATTTAAAAGTTCCTTTGCAAAGGTCTTAATATCTACAGTGTCTTCAAAAAGAATGCCTATATTATCAGTTGGATTATCATCGATGATATCTCTTACTGTCTCAAACATTCCATCTAAATTTGGTTCAATATATACTAATGGTTTATCTGCACCAGAGTTTTTTCGCTCTAATCTTTCAAGAAGTGTTGCATTGTGAGCTCTTGCATTGTTTGGAACAAACTGAATTGCAAATTTGTATAGCTCGTATGCACTTCTAAATATTTCATCAAGTTCAAATCTTCTCAAGTTTGGAAAAATTTGCTGTATCTCTTCTTCATTTGTTGCTTCTTTTTTGTTGTTTATCTGTTGAGCATTATCAGCACTGATTGATAATTTATCTGTTAATTGACCGAGCATCTTATATGTCTCTATCGACAAATCTTGCCCCTCATCTACTAATATTTCATCAAATTTTACGCCATTTGAACGCAGCATTCTTACTGTATCGTCTCGATGTTCATCATCAACCATCACTTCCAAATACTCTCTACTAACTTCTTGCTGATTCCATAGCCAATGATGAATATTATCAACAGGGTATAGTATTACACCATCAATTTTTTCTTGAATTGTTTTTTTAAGAAGTTTTCCATAAGTAAACAAGATGGCGTTATCGCTATTTTTTAGTCTATATATAGACACTACGGTCTTTCCAGTCCCCGGTACACCACTTAAAAAGATAGATTCAGTTTCATCAACTGCCCGTTTTTGTACTCTTGTCAAATCAGTAAATTTCGGTAACCAAAATTGAAATTTAGCCATTATCAAACTCCATTTTTATAATTTTCATCTTAAACCCTAAAAAGGTATCTCATCTATATCAAAAAAACTAAGATCAGAGGATTTGAAGATAATCTCATACTTTTCAAATCGTCCCACTTTGGCTTTTCTGTTTGTAATAATTTCACTGCCATTTATAAGTGAACTTATTTTAGTATGTACGTTTTGTACAAAATTTTCATTATTATTGGATAAACACATATAATAAGCCTCTTTTTCAAATGCATTTTTAGGTAAATCCATATCGATTTTGTCATTTGCAAAGATATGCAAAGGTCTGTTTTCAAGTTTAAAATCTTGGAGACTTTTAGCTCTGCTTATTGTCATAGAAGAGATATGAGTGTTTTCTTGTGCTAAAACTGCTACTTGAGTCATAGCACGGCTTAATGCTGTTGCATCACTATCTATAAGAATTACATTGCCAACATGTATGTCAAGTTGCTTTTCTCGAATATAGTCAACAACAAGCATACTATAAACACCCTGTTCAGCACTCCAATCAACAATATCTATAGTGTTGGACTGCAACTGCTCAATAAACTGCTCAAGTGCATCATAAACAAAAGCCTTATACATTTTACCATTATTTGCCAAGTCTATTTGCATTGCATCTGCTTGGTTGTTTTTTACTAGGTTATTACAGTATCTTCTTATCTTTTCAAAGTTAGGGTTTTGAACATCTTGGATCTCTTTTGTGTACTGGCTGTTTTCTGCTTTTATCGGTTGTTGTTTTTCCTTTTGTATAGTCTGAGTTTTTGTTTGAGTCACTTTTAAACCAAAAGTTTTAAAAGTCACATCATCAACTATAAAATCAAGTGCTCCATATGTATTATTAGTTAAAAAAGGTAGTTTAATTGATGAGTTCCCCTTTTCTATAAGTTCTCTGGCAACTTTTTTCGCTTCATCTTGAGTTCTTATATTTGCTCTATAACTACTACTTAAATCAATTTGATTTATCCGTTTAAACTCTTTTATCATCCAGCCATAAACTATTGGTTGTAATTCATCTACCGTATAATCATCGCTAAAATTATTTGATTCAGAAATAAAGGACTGTTGAGTTTCTTTTTTACCTTCTAAAACCTCTCTAGCTTCCTCTTCCAACCTCTTTTTCTCTTCTTGGAGCTCTTCTTTCAGCTCATCAAAATAAGCATCCCAATCATCAAGCTCTGAGAGAGTCGTGAATGTTTCATCTTTTTGTATTTCTTCTACCTCTAATTCCACTTCATATAGTTTGCTTTTAATCTCATCTATCTTCGCTTTGAGTGTTTTTGCGTCATCTATGGCATCACTTGAAACTGTGAATCCTGTACCATTTTCAAGACTCAAGAGTATCATTTTCACTTCAGATAAATTTTGCTTGGAGTAAGCTGTATTAAGTGCTTGCATAATCTCTTTTGCTTGTTCTTTATGCTCGTCTGCTACAATATCTGGATGGCAGAGTCTTGCGGCTTTTTTGTAGAGTTTCTTGAGTTCCTTTTTTTCCTTTGCATCAAGAATATCAATATCTTTTTGTTGTTCTTTCATATCTTCATGTTCTTGATGATACTCTTCATAAGCGTTTTTTGCCTCTTCATATTCCTCTTCTATACTTTCATCATCAAGCTCATATTCTATCTCTTTTAGCTGCTCTTCTTGTCGCCTCTGCTCCTCTTCTAAATCGTGAAGACTCTCTTTAAGATCATCATATAGTTTTGTGTACTCTTCATACTCTGCACTCTCTTCATCGATTGTATCTAGCACCTCTTCAAGCTCTTCTATACTCTTTTTTATCTCATCTATCGTACTTTGAGTCTCTTCGTAAATTTCTTTATCTTGTTGGTATTGTTCTTTTAGTTTCTCTTTTGCGATTGTTTTTTTATAAAGTATCTCTTTTTTGAGTGCGAGTATCTCCTCTATAAGAGAACCAATTCTTAGAGTGTATTCTCTGTTAAACTCTTCTATATTGTTTAAAGCTTCTGTTTTTTGCTCAACAAGCTTTTGCAGTTTTGACTCCAGAGCTTTTAACTCTAATTTTAAACCCTGAACTTCTGGATCGGCATAGAGTGTAACACCGCTGTATCTTTTAAGATACTCTTCTATAGATACTAAAGCACTACCATATTCACTTTCCTCTAAAGAAGTAAGTATCTTTTTGACATCATCGTCTATATCTATCTTTTGCAGTTTCATAACCTGCAACTCTATTATCTCTTCATCTTCTATGGCTATAGAGCTTTTTATAATTTCTAATCGTTTTAATATTTCATTCATTAGGTGTCCTAAAATGGTATTTCATCTTCATCAATTTCTGGTATTACTAGAGCCTGTTCGATTAAATCCTCACCATAAAATACATCACAAGCTTTTTTTTCAATTTCACTGACCCATTCTTTCTGCTTTTTTGTTAATATTAAATTTGGATTATTTCTCAAATCAATACTTTCCAGTTTTATAAGATTAATAATTTCGTCTGGTAACTTAGTCAAATTATTAGTGTTTAAATTTAATTCAGTCAAATTGGTAAGATTAGCTATTTCTTTTGGTAGTGTCTTTATATTATTATTAGCTAAATTAAGTACATGTAAATTGATTTTATTACTTATATCTTTTCCACTTTCTATATCCCATATCTGTCTAATATGATAAGGGCTATCAGAAACAATAAATCCTTTTTTTGTGTCAATATATAGTGGTGCTATAGCTTCATATTCAGTCAAATATTGTTGTATTGGCTCATTGTTATTTATACTTCTTAGTTCCATACAATTTTCAGAACTAGAAACTATATATTGACTATCGCTAGAAAATAATAGACCATATAAATCATATGAATATCCAAATTCATTAATCTTATTTCCATTATTTGTATCAAATATATGTATGGTAACTGCTGTATCAGGATCTAAATCATATTGTTCTACCATAGCTATGTATTTTTCGCAATTACTAATAATAAGAGTATCTATTGTAATATATTCACCATTAATTTCAAAGTCTTTATTATTTTCAAATTCAAAAATTTTATAGTAAATTATTTTGTTTGATTTAATATTGATTAATACTACTATACCATGAATAAAGTAATTTAAAAAAATAAAATTTTTACTTGTAAATGTTCTATAATTTTTACCATATCTACATTCAATATCATTAATTATATTGAATTTACCTGTTTGTATTTCTTCAATACATACCTCTTGTAGTCTATTCTCATTGTTATTGGTGCTGACAAAATTTAGTATATTTTCTTTATTACGAGGTAATCCTCTCCAATACCCATTTATTCCAGTGTACTCATTTTTAGAATCAATCCATTTCATTTTAGGTATATAATTTTCATCTGCCCACTTCCAAAGCTTTTTTATCCAATCGTCATCTAATATTTCATTTTTCTTTTGCAAAATTTCTTTTGCAAAATCTATTTGTTTTTTAGTCTTCGCTAAAAGTAATTTCGTATCTTTCTTTACGATTGTCAATTCTTTATTCATGTTTCTTGCTCTATGATGTAGTTTATATTTTTTTCTTTTATATTAAAAAAACAATGCTTTATGCACTTTGGATTATCGCCAAATAATACTAAATTCTCTCTACCTTTTTTTTGGCTACTGTCAAATATGAAACCATCATATCCTAATGACCAAATATATTCTGATAATATTTGAGTAGGTACATACTCCAATATGCTTTCATCTTCACTAATAGGTTTAGAAATATCATGTAGAAAATTTAAAATAAATTCTTCTCCACAATATACATCGATATTAAAATCATCATAAAAGGGATTTATATATTTTGATAAATTCTTAGCTCTAAAGTCCAATATTTTTAAATTTTCTTCTAATTGAAATATTCCTACTGCTACATTTTCATTTTTATTTGCTCTTACTTCAGATAAAATTGTTTGTATGTCAAAAGAGTAATATCCATATGATATTCCTATAGGGCTGAATCTATTGCTTTTTGTATGTTTTAATTTATCAACGGGGATTTTCCCCAACTCTTTTTCATTATCTTGTTTTATAGCTTGTTTCGTTTTATCATCATAAATAATTCTTGCTCTATAAGCTTTTTTTGGATAATTTAGATTTTCTACTATATTAAAAAATGCTATAAACTTATCGAGATATTCTTTTACCTTAAAATCATTATGATCAAAAAACCTTGCTTTATGTTTTACATTTATACAAAACTCAGACCATTTGCCAAACCTATTAGTTTCGTCTTTATCGAAACATCTACATAACCAAGGACATTCATAAAAATCACAATTTTCATTTATAAGTTCAGCTATCTTTTCAGCATCTTCACTAAAAATATGCTCACATACATCATCTGTTGATAACAACCCTGCAATTGTGCACGGATTATCTACCTCCTCTGTCCAATATAATGTATTTGCACTGCCATACAACCCATGCCCATCTTCATGTTCGTATAATTTTTGAATAATGTGCTTTGCATGTTTTATTAAAATGTTTTTTTCAATCACATAAGTTTTTACTAAATTTTTATCAATACAGGTCTGCTTATATTTTTTTTGACATTTGTTCTCACATTTATTTATATAAGACAACTCTTTATTTTCATATTTTTCCTCTGGAATGATTTCTTGAGTATCTTCGATACATTTATCAATATATTCCTGTATGCAATCATCAATATCTATTTGATCATAATTTTGAAATCCACAAAAAGAACATATAAACTGTTTGTTCATCGTCTTACCATTATTTTTTATGTATTGTTTTATCTCTTCAGTTTGAAAACAATTTTCACAAAACATTATACTCTTTCCTTTTTTTCATATAAGTATATAAAGTCCTAAAACGGTATTTCATCTTCGTCTATATCTATTTCTGGTATATAATCTTCAAATATACCAGTTTGTGGTACACCATTTGGATATTTATCTATGATTTTGCCTATCTTTATTCCAAGGTTTTTCTTTCTTCTTTGCTTGTAAATGGTATTGGATTCATCTATAAGTTTGTTGCCTTCAAAAAAGCCGATATATTTCATTGCATCATCAGAGCAATTATAATAGCCATCAGGTGTAGAAACTATCCATTCTCCGTCATTAAAACTTACAAATTGCAATATTTCTTTGGTACTCTCAATATCCCATAATTTTATGGTTTTATCTAAACTGCTAGAAATAATATACTTTCCGTCAGAAGTTGTAGCTACTGAACGAACTCCATTTTTATGCCCTACATAACTTTTTGCCTCTTTAGCGCTTTCAATATCCCAAAGTTTTACACTTCCATCATCACTTCCAGAAATGACATATTTTCCATCAGTGCTTACTATTACAGCATTTATTTTGTCACTATGTCCTTTAAAAGTTCTCAGGTGTTCATCACTTTGAATATCCCAAATTTTAACATATCCAGCTTCATCTCCAGAAATAATATATTTTCCATTAGGTGTTAGTGCTATAGAATTGATTGGAGAACTATGACCAATAAAACTTTTTATTTCTTTAGCATTTTTTATATCCCAAAGTCTTATTGTTTTATCATCACTTCCAGAAACAATATATTTCCCATCTAGGGTTATAGCTATTGATTCAACACTACGACTATGCCCCTCAAAACATTTTACCTCTTTGCCACTATTAATATCCCAAAGTTTTATCGTATTATCATTATTACTACCAGAAACAATATATTTCCCATCTGGAGTTATAGTCACTGAATTAACATTTCCGTTATGTCCTTGAAATTTTTTTATTTCTTTACCACTATCAATACTCCAAAGTTTTAATGTTCCCCAACCACCAGAAACTACATATTTTCCATCTGGAGTTATAGCTATTGAATTAATCATACTACTATGTCCAGTACCAATATGAAGTCTATAACTAAACTCTTGCACTGCTAAGCAATCTCGCTTTTTTGCAAGAAGTTTGTTTGTGGTATCTAGTAAACTCTTGGCTTTTTTTAATGCTAAAGCTGCGTTTTGTTTTGATGTTGGTAAATTATTAGCCATTTGTTTTCTTCTCATTATTTTATTTTTTACACCCATATTTCTTTTGAAACTCTCGCTGAAAAAAGAGGATGTCATTTGTTATTACACTATCAACACCTTTGCCTATAAAATCTTCAAGCCCAAAACGGACTATATTCTCTTTAAACCTTCTGTATTTATATTGAGTCTCATCTCTTTTATAAACTATGCAAAGCTTATGGGTATATTGTTGCTTAGAAATACTGTTTTCTTTATATATCTTTTGAAGTGTGGCAGTGCTATCTATGACTTTTTTACGAATGTTTTGGTTTTTTATATCTGCATATTTTTGATTTTTAAACTCAATACAAAAGATGCTGCTAATGTCCTCTTCTATGAGAAGAGCATCATAGGATGAGGGCTGTTTCGTTGGGTATAGTTTTTTTGTTACACTATCAAAATCAACAACTTGCACACTGCTTTCACACATAAAGAGATCGTTGTTTTTGTCATAACTTGTATTTTGTAGTGTATCGAATGTATCTGGATATTTTTCTCTAAAAATGTAGGTCAATTCAGCCATTAAGTAACTCACTATCCATTGCATCAAACAGATCAAACGGTTCTGATAGTTTTGCAAATATTTTACTCAAAGCCTGATTATCTTTTACTATTTTATTGTTATCTGCGATGTAAAAATTAGTTGGTACATCACTTTTTTTACTATATCTTTGCAGTGCCTCTATCATAAATGGACTATGAGAATTTACTAAGATTTTCACACCCTTACTCACAAGATAGACGATGACTTTCGCCAGTTCTACTTGCCACTTTGGATGTAGATGCACCTCTGGTTCATCAAGAAAAAGAATCTGACCACTATAGAGATGATTTTTATCTGCCAAAACTTGTAAAATACCAAAATATTTTATACCCATTGCAGTGTTTATCAGCTTTATATCTGCGCTATCTTTTCTAAATGAAAAGTTACCTAAGTATAATACCCCAATAAATAAGACAATTTAAAAAATGTTAAAATACAATAATAGGGATAAAAAGGGTAAAAAATGAGTAACAAACGAAGACAATTTAGTAGTGAGTTCAAAGTGAAACTCGTATTGGAAGTTTTAAAAAATGAGAAACCTCTAAACCAAATAGCTAAAGAGAATAATATACTTCCTAAAAATCTCATCAATTGGAAGAAACAGTTTTTGGAAAATGCTGAAATTGCAATGGAGCCGGCAAAAGCAGTCAAAGAGTATAAAGAGCAGATTGTAGAACTTGAGAAAAAAGTTGATAAATATGCCAAAACAGTAGGAAAGTTAACAGTGGAGAGAGACTGGGCTGTGGGAAAGCTAAAGAGCTTGGACTTATCGACTAAAAGAGCGATGCTTCAACTCCAGGCTACAAACAACACAGAAGCATTGCCATCATCTTCAAAACAACATGAGATACTCGGTATCAGCAGAAGCTATAACTACTATACTCCTGTTGTAAACCAGACAAAAGAGGCAATCAAAAAACGCCTTATAGAGATAGCAGAGGATGAGTTTATGTGTGTTTATGGCGAAGAGAAAGTCTATAGACAACTCCTGGATGAAGGATACCGCATAAGCCTCAATACAGTTTCCAAATATCGTAAAGAGCTTGGCATTAAAGCAATACTGGCAGTGAAGCCTGTTAGCACAACAGTTGCAGACGATCAACACCCTAAGTATCCATATTTGCTTAAAGGTGTAGATATAAATAAACCAAACAGAGTATGGTCAACCGATACCACCTATATTAAGATTAACGGCGGAACAGTGTATCTTGCAGCAGTGATTGACTGGTACTCTAAGGCATTACTGAGTTGGAGTATCTCAAACACAATGGATACAGACTTTGTTATGGAGGTTTTGGAAGATGCACTCAAGAATAATCCAAAGCCTGAAATCTTCAACACTGACCAAGGGAGTCAATACACAAGCTATATCCATACACAAACACTTAAAGATAACGGTATCACCATATCGATGGATGGTAAAGGTAGAGCAACTGATAATATTGCTATTGAAAGATTATGGAGAAGTGTTAAGTGTGAGAGAATCTATTTGCAAGATTATCAAAATATGCAAGAGCTCAAAGAGGATCTCAAAAGTTATTTCTTCTTTTATAATCATCATAGGTTTCATCAAACACTACAATACAAAAAACCAATGGAGGTATATAATGAACAGAGATTTCTTCAAGCTACAAGATTAGACAACAATATCATTGAAAACACTATGATACAAAAGGTAGCATAGTGCTATTGGAATTAAGTAATTTGAAAAGTTGTCTTGACTTTTGGGGTGAAATAAAGTTATCTTCTTGAAAATTACCACCTATCAATGAGGCGATATTTGGTAATTTTATATTGTTTTCATCATCTACAAGTTTGATATTTAAAGCACTATAAAGGTCTTGAAGTGTTTGTGTTATCTCAAAATCTACATTATCAATATTTTTCATAGTTTTTAGTGATGGGAGAATATTCCAAATATATGGAGAATCGATTAACAGAGGCGTTGTCATTTTTGGTTCATCATTTTTATAATTTTTTGGAAAATGAAATGATTTACAACTATTATGCTTTATCTCTATTTCAAAGCTATAATCTAAATATTCAAATGAAATATGCCCATCTTCTGAGATTTGTTTATGAAATAGTTTCTCTATATAACGGTTAAAAGTTTGTATATATACTTTTTCTGTATCATCGCTATGCTCGACATTGCTAGAGAGTTTAATGGTTTTGATAAGTCCATATAAAACTTTGCTAATAGTACTCTTCCCACTATCATTCTCACCACCTATAACAGTTAAACCATCAAAGATGATATTAGCTTCTTTAACAATACCAATATTTTTTAATCTTAACTTCATCTTCTAAATCCTTTATGCTTACATACTCAACCGCATTGCCATCTTATAGTGTATTTTACCTAGATATTTCTAAACATTTAAACTCTTGATTTTTATATCGCAAGTATATGTTTTTATATAGACATATTTTGTAGATAAAATTATTTTTATCCTAATTCTTAGTTTTTGTATAATTCAAAAGAACTGCTTTAATATTGATGAATAGCATTATTAAGTATTTTTAACTTTTATAATTTTTGCTCTTTCTTTACCATCTTTTAATTGTATAATTTCAAATAATACTTCCACATTTTCTTTTATTTTATCTATAAAATTGATATGCGATGGGATTACAAAATAATACTCCTTATCATCATTACAATAAATAAATCCATTTTTACCTCGTTCATTATCATTTAATATTTTTTTAACTTTGCCTTTTATAGTCTCTTTTTTTGGCAAAAACGATTTCCAATATTGTTTTAAATTATTGATAAGTTGTTTCGTTTCATATTCATTATTAATTGCTAAATTATTTATTTCAGTTATCAACTCATCAGGTAATTTCCATTGATTTTCTTCTCTAATTTTTTTAACCAGTAAAAAATGTTGATATGCTAAATTAGCTTCATTTTTAATTTTGAGTATTTTACCTAATAAAAATATTAAACCTATTTTAAACTCTAATTTTCCTTTATAGTTTATAGCTGAAATTGCATTTTTAAAGGCATTATCTATATCATTTTTATTAAAATATAATTCAGATATTTCTTTCTGAATAAACCAATCTCTTTTTTTCTTATAAATAGCTTCTAAATCATTTATAGCCTCATCAATATTACCTAATTCTTTTTTTGATAATGCTATGCGTCTTGCAAACCACAAATCATTATTATTGTGAAAATTATCTATTTTTTCTAAAGCTTCTTTAGATAGTTCAAAGCACTCCTGATATTTTTTTAATTCAAATAGTGATTTTGATTTTTCACTGTACCATTTTTCTTTATCTGAGGCTTGTTCTGTTGTTTTTCCATTAATTTCAAAACTATTACATTCTATAGATAAGATATTTCTATCAAATAAATTACAAAAATCATTAGTAAAATTATAATCTTGATTTTGATGCTCTTTAGCTATTTTTAAACCTTCGCGTAAAATATTAGAAATTATTGTATATGAAAATTTAGAATTGAATCTCGAAAGCAAGCCAATAGTGTGTCGCAAATCTTCAATAATTTGATATTTTGAATATACTTTATTTTTTATATTGTCATATAAACACCATCCATAAGCATTTAATATTAATTCTTCTGTATTTTCATTAATTTGTATATTAAAATTTTGTAAAAATATATGTATAAATTTTGATTGATTTGTTTTCCTCAAACAAGTTATGATATCTGCTATTAGCCATTTATTATTTTTAATCTCTTCATACTGAAAATTATGTTTATTTTCTTTAAAAAACTGTAGTGCTTGATCATAAGCTCCATGCTTTTTTAAGTTTGAGATTTCTTTACTAAGCTCATACAAGTTCATAGATTTTCCAATATTTCTTTTAATCTATTTGCAAGATTATTTTCTTCCTGTGCAAAAAATTCTACTTTAGTAAAAAAACTGTCCCCATTATAAGTAAATTCACTCAATATACTTTCTGCTTCATTGAAAAATTTAATTTCATCTTTGTATGTTTTTGAAATGATATAAGATATGTATATATTTTTTTTATTTAGAATTTGTTGCATATTAATATAAATATCTTTCATTGCAGATGTTACAAAATCAAAATTATCTAAACTTATATCTTTCAATAATAAATCTTCGATTTTATGTTTAAAAGTCTCATCACTATATGAAATAATTTGAGGTTTTTTAAATTGGTATTTTCCGTTATAGTAAAATTGAACAATAGCCTGTTTATCTTGATCTTGAAAATAATAAACTTCTTGCCAATTTTTATGTTCTATTTCAGATATTATTATTTTGTTTTGAATTTTTGATACTATAAATTTATAAAAATCTATCAAAAAATACTTTTCATCAGGAAAATTATATTTATTTGCTATATTATTGTCTTGTATGTTTTTATCATTTGAAGCAATATAATAAAAATCTTTTCTATTAATATTCGAGATTTTAATATTTTTCTTATTTATTACAGTAAAAAATGGAGAGATTTCTCTATAGTTTATAAGGGTTGCTTTTTTATTTGCTCTTGTTATTGCCGTATATAGCCATCTAAAATAATTTTCATTTGTAATACCTCTACTTTCTCCTTGGTCTGTATTAATTAATACATTATTAAATTTATAAGATATTGCTTTATGAACAGTTAATGCCCAACCAAATTTTATCCAAGCTGCATTTTTATATTTATAATATTTTGATGATGTATCGTTATAAAGTTTTTGTTGAATAGAATTTTTATAATCTTTTTTAGCCTGTTTTTCTATTTTTCTTAAACTTCTCTCTTTTTCTTCTTTTTTTGTTTTTACTTTTTTACTGTTTTCTAATTGTTTTGATAGTTCAGCAATTTCATTTTGTAATTGCTTATATTCTTTGTCATTTTTTAGATTATTGAAAAAACTTGATTTTTCAAATGGTAATTTTTTTTCTTCATCTGCAATACATTGATTTAATAAAATTTGATAAGCAATTATTTCTTCATCAGATAATTCATTTTTACTATTTAATCTGAAATTCTCAAAACTTAAAATCGTTGCTAATTGCCCATTTTCTAATCTTACTTCTATTTCTCTAAATTTTAGTTCAATACTATTTTTACTTTTTGGGGTAATAATTTCTGATATTATATTATTGGTTTCTTTCTCTATTATTGCAAATTCACCATTAAATATTTTTTGAGGTTGCATAAATGGATCTTCTTTATTTTCTAGATTTATATTGTTGTTAAAAATAATCAAATCATCTTTTGCTATATTATCCCCATTTTTCAAAATAGATTTTTTAATCCATAAATTAACTTTTTGTGCATCAACATTTGAATATAGTAAAATTTTAAGATTGTTTTCCAAATTTTGTTTAATATATTCTAAAGTATCTTCTTTTTTTATAGTTTGTAAATTGGCAGAAAATTCAAATTTTAGATTGTTGAATTTTTGTTTTCTAATTCCATTAACTAATTTCAATGATTCGTTTGTGAGCACTGAGTAATTTGGTTTATCTACTAAACTAAAAGTAGTGGTTTTTAGTTCATATTGTTTTTCAAGATATTC
>Ga0256829_1001112_pt1 | contig 23183 bp, 20 predicted proteins | sample 131447metaG_FD_185979 | JGI IMG/M metagenome (GOLD analysis project Ga0256829, IMG submission 185979) | Hydrothermal vent microbial communities from Lau Basin, Pacific Ocean - 131-447 | ecosystem: Environmental > Aquatic > Marine > Hydrothermal vents | place: Pacific Ocean: Lau Basin | collected...
TTGGGGTTGAAACAAAAGGGAGGTTGAGCCGAAAATGGTTGGCTTGATGACAGCCGATTTTGCATTTATGGTCATGCCATTGGGCATCCAGACACTGTACACCGGGTAGTCGATTGACGGTTTGAATAATGGTGGCTTGGTTGAGGGATTTGGGGGGTTGGAGGCTGAGCCATTGGCGAGTCACCGCTTGGCGGTCTTTTTTGCCTGCATAGCCAAAAGCGGCGGGGGGAAGTTGGAGGGTTTGACTGAGCTGTTTAATCAGCCAGTCTGTATTTTGTCCTGTTTTCTCAATCCAGAGCCAGAGATGCTGTCCTATGCCGCTGAGGCTGAAGCCAAGCTGTTCTTCAACAATAAAGTCTTCAGGCTTGGCTTTAAGTTGGGCTTGGAGGGTTGGCTTGCCTAGGGCATAGGCAAGCTGGTCGAAACAGTACACTAGGCGTGAATGTCTTTTTCGGTGATAACCTGATTACGACCGTGTTCTTTGGCGTAGTAAAGTGCCTGATCTGAACGAGCAATAAAGGTATTGATCTCTTCTCCTGGTCGATAGCAGGCGACCCCAAAAGAGGCGGTGATTTTGCCAATTTGGCGTTCGCTGCCTTTGCGTTTGAGGCGGGCGTGTTCAAGTGTTGAGCGGATTTTTTCCGCTTTTTGAGCGACTTCTTCTAGCGTTTCATTGGTCACTAAAATTGCAAACTCTTCTCCACCATAGCGGCAGACGGTTTGGTTATCGGTGGCAAGGCGTTTCATAATGCTGGCAAAGTAACGCAAAACGCTGTCACCGACCAGGTGTCCGAATTCGTCGTTAAAGCGCTTAAAGTGGTCAATGTCGGTCATAATCAGGCAGACCGACTTGAGTTCGTCCTCTTCAACAGAGGTGGTCAGTTCAACGATGGCTTGGTTAAAGGCTTTACGGTTACCGACCTCAGTGAGTTCATCGGTTAACACCGCCGCTTTGGCTTGAACCAGTTCTTCTCTTAAGCGTTTGACCTCTTCGGCAGAGTTAATCACATCTTCTTTCATCGCCTCTGAGTCTTCCCGCATATTTTCTGCTGTTTCTAAAACGATTTTAGTAATTTCTCGAATCTGATCAGCGGAAATATTGGGGTCATTCAAATTTGCCGTGCAGGCGGCGAGTTGTTCAGTTTCAGAGTCGAGTTTACTTGACCATTCATTGAATTTTTTAGCGATAGCATTGAGTAGGCGGCGGAAAGCGATATCAAATTGAGGTTCATTGTCATCACAAGGTCTTAAATATTCTTCATAGAGTCTTCGCCCTTCTCGATCATGGTAGCCAAAGGGGTCGGCCATAATCTCATCCATTTCTTTACGAAGCGCGACATTATCCCCTTTTAAATAGGCGTACCAGACGAGGTAGTTGATTGGCGTAGGATTGATACCTTCTTCTTCAAAAGTTTTGCTGAGCTTATCAAATACTCTTTTGGCTTCGGCTAAAGTATCGTTGGCATATAATTCATTCATGGTATTAGCCCTCTATGTAAGTGCGATTCTAAGCATTTTATCATGAACGGGTTAAGTGGAAATTAAAGATTTGGGTGGATTGAATTGGCAATGCTGTGGTAAGTTGCTACAATGTGCTGGTAGTTAGAAGAGGAGAGTGAAATGGCGACAGCAAGTATTCGTTTAGAGTCTTCTTTAGTAGAGAAAGCAAAGATTATGGCTCAAGTATTGGATCGAAGTGTACCGAAACAGATTGAACATTGGGCTAAAATAGGTGAGATTATGGAGGCCAATCCAGAGTTGTCCTATCAATTCGTAAAACAGGCCTTGATTGCACAGGCAGAAGCAGAAGCAGATCAATTGGTACCTTATGAGTTTGATTAGAACGGTTTTACAAGCACCTTCGTTTAGAAAAAAGGTTAAAAAGTTACACCCTGTTCAAAAGCAAGATTTAGATCAAGCGATCAGACGATTGATGCAGTCCCCAGAGCTGGGTGAACAGAAAAAAGGGGATTTACGATTTTTGAGGGTGTATAAATTTAAAATCGCGGGACAAGAAGCTTTGTTGGGTTATGCTTACCAAGAGGAACAGCTCGTATTAAATTTATTGGCACTGGGCGTACACGAAAATTTTTATCGAGATATTAAAAGGGGAAGTTAAAAATGTTAAGTCCTAAGCAGTTAGAAGAGATGGCGAAATCGGTAATGGAGGCGTTGCCGCCTGGGATTGGGCAGTTGCCTGAACAGGTGCAGCAGAATGTGAAAGCGAGTTTGAGCAGTGTATTTGCCAAAATGGATTTGGTGACTCGTGAGGAGTTTGATGTGCAGAAGGGGGTGTTGCAAAAGACCCGTGCCAAACTGGAAGCTTTAGAAAAACGCGTGGAAAAATTGGAAGCTTTGCATGTCGTGCCTGATGAGGAGAAGGGCTTAGAGTGAGCAGTCTGGCGGCGGTTTATACCCGTGCTTTATTGGGGCTAGACGCGCCCCTCGTTACGGTAGAGGTACATGCGAGCAATGGCTTGCCTGCCTTAAGTTTGGTGGGCTTGCCCGAGGCGAGTGTACGAGAGAGTAAGGAGCGGGTGCGCAGTGCTTTAATGAGCAGTCAGTTCCAACTGCCACCGATGCGGATCACTTTGAATTTAGCGCCTGCGGATTTGCCTAAGGTGGGGAGTCGTTATGATTTACCGATTGCAATCGGTATTTTGCAGGCCACGGGGCAGTTGGAGGCGAATACGGCGGGCTTTGAACTGTTTGGCGAGCTGGGTTTGGATGGGCAGTTGCGTCCTGTGGCGGGGATTTTGCCGAGCATTTTGGCGGCAAACAAAGCAGGGCGAACGGCGATTATTCCTGAAGCCAATTTAGAAGAAGCGAGCTTGCTTAAGGAGGCTAAGGTATTGGGTGCGTCGCACTTGCTGGAAGTGTGTGCATTTTTAACGGAAAAAAATACAAAAATGCTGAAATCCCCAGTCCCGCTGGTGAAAGAGGGGCTGAATTATGCTGAGGATTTGAGTGATATTGTGGGGCAGCATCAAGCAAAGCGGGCATTGGAGATTGCCGCCAGTGGTCGACATCCGCTATTGATGGTGGGGCCGCCTGGTTCGGGTAAGAGTATGCTGGCCAAACGGTTAGTGACGCTGCTCCCACCTTTGTCGCATGAGGAGGCGATTGAAGTGGCGGCGATTCATTCGATTGCTCAAGTGGATACGGGCAGTCGTTCTCCCTTTCAACCGCCCTATTTTTCGCCCCACCATACTTCGACGGCACCTGCGTTGATAGGTGGCGGCTCTCATCAGCCAAAACCTGGTGCCATTTCTTTGAGCCATCTAGGGGTGCTTTTTTTAGATGAGTTGCCTGAGTTTAATCGTTCGGTGTTGGAGGCGTTGCGAGAGCCTTTAGAGAATCGAGCGGTACATATCTCTCGGGTGAATGGTCATATTACTTATCCTGCTGATTTTCTGCTGGTTGCAGCACTTAATCCATCCCCATCAGGATTTTTCCCCGATGATCCACAAAATCGTTGCAAAGATACCCCTGAGCAGATTCAGCGTTATTTAAAAAAGATTTCAGGACCATTATTGGATCGGGTTGATTTGCAGATTGAAGTGCCGCCTGTGGAGGTGGCGGATTTGCAGGGGAAGGTGGATCCCAATGCGGAGACCAGTGAGCAGGTTCGAGCAAGAGTGGCGATATGTCGTCAGCGGCAGTTGACTCGGCAAGGCTGTTTAAACGGGGAGCTGTCGCCAAAGCAGTTGCAGAAACAAGTGGTATTGACCGAACCGATGCAGCAGCTTTTGCAGCAGGCGATGAATCGTTTGGGGTTGTCGGCAAGAGCTTATCACTCTATTTTACGAGTTGCGCTGACTTTGGCGGATATGGAGGCTACAGAGTTAGAGATAAAACATTTAGCAGAAGCAATAGGCTATCGTAATTTAGACCGCTTAAAGGCTTAGCATGGATTCGTTATTGGATTTCTTTGGTTCTCACTCACTCTATCTGACGGCTTTTTTGGTTGGGATTTTGGGGGGCGTGCATTGCTTGGGGATGTGTGGCGGTGTCGTAGGCAGTTTGACTTTTAATTTAGCACCTTCGGTGCAGACTCATTTTCGCAAAATGTTGCCTTTTCAGTTGTCTTATAACGCAGGTCGAATCAGTAGTTATATGGTGCTGGGGGGTGTTTTTGGGTTTCTTGGTGCCTCTTTAGCCAATCTAGCCACCTTTCTGCCTGCACAGCAGGTATTACAGTGGGTGGCGGGGTTGTTTATGATCGCTTTGGGGTTGTATTTAGGCGGTTGGTGGTTTGGTGTGGTGGCGATTGAGAAGTTGGGGGCGAAGGTGTGGCAATGGCTTCAGCCGTTGACTAAACGCTTTCATCGAGTGGATCACCTTTATCAAGCCTATTTGTATGGCTTGCTCTGGGGGTGGTTGCCGTGTGGCTTGGTGTATAGTATGTTGATTATGGCTCTGAGTGCAGGATCGGCACTCAATGGCGCGCTGGTGATGGGCGCATTTGGTCTAGGCACCTTGCCTAATCTTTTATTGATGGGCGCTTTCGCCTTTTATCTCACTAAATGGAGTCGCAAACTTTGGGTGCGCCGTACCGCTGGCGTTCTGGTGATGCTATTGGGTGCTTGGCAAATTTACCTTGCAACCCATGTGCATATCACTTAATTAAGTTTACAGGTCATCATAACTGTTATTGACCTTTAATAATCCCAAGTCAATTTTAAATGCGGGTAGTAGAGCTCCTGTATCGTGAAGGATACGGTATTTAGCCGTGGCTAAATCACTTTCTGATTTGACCAGCTCTCGCATTGCAGAGTTGTATTCATCTTCTGTATTCAATAAGTCAAGCAGTGAACGACGACCTAAGCTGAATTGTTTACGATAGCCGATGAGGGTGTCGTGAGTCATTTTGATGTGCAGTTTTTGATAGTTGATCTGCTGTTGAATGGACTCCATGGCATTCCATGAATAGCGAACAGCTTCGATGGCTTGGCGGCGGCTATGGTTGCGGATTTCGGCTGAGCGTTGGTAGTCAGCAATGGCACTGTCCACTTTGGATTTGTCTGCACCACCGTTGAAGAGGTTGTAGCGAAGACGGAGCATCAATTGTAGGTTTTCATCTGTCCCTTTAATGCCGTTGACATCTTGATTGTAGGTTTTGGAAAGCTCTAAATCTAGCTTAGGGTAGTAAAGGCTGCGATTCACTTTTACTTGATTTTGCGTTTCGACTAGATCGGCATTGGCAGAGAGAAGCGTAGGGTGTTGGAGCAATGCCTGGTCAATGGCTTCTTGAAGGGTGCTGGGGAGTTGAAAGTGAAACTTGGGTTCGACAAGGTGGTTGTCGATCGTACGACCGAGTACCCGATGAAAACGGGCTTTGGCATCATAATAGTTATTTTTCTCAGAAGCAAAGTTGGTTTCAGCGAGATAGAGGCGCGCGCGCGCTTGGTCAACTTCAACTTTATTGCCGATACCGGCTTTTTGGCGTTCGATGATCTGGTCGAGAATTTTCTGATGAGTATCTCGATTGTCTTCTGCCAGACGCAAAAGCTTTTCTTCTTTTAACAGGCTGAGATAAGCCTTAACCATATCAAGTGCAGTTTGGTTGGCTTGGTCTAGGGCCTTGTATTTTTGTGCATCCAATTTTGCTTGGACGCGTGTGACATCATATTTTGTCCCAAAGCCTTCAAATAAGTTTTGGCTGACTCGAATGGAGGCTTCGCGGCGGGTGAGTCCATCACCTGTGGTATCCGTGGTATTATTTTTGACCTCTTCATAGCCTATGCCTGTAGAGAGGTCAATTTTTGGATAATAAGCTGCTTTGGCGCCTCTCAGATCAGCTTGAAGGCCTTGAGCAGCTTTGACTTGGTCTCTAAATTCAGGACTGTGAATAATGGCATCTTCTACCGCTTCATTGAGCGTGATCGCCCAACTTTGAGCGCTGAAGAGAAGAGGGATAAGGATACCCAGTGGCTTAAGCCATTGTTTATGAGTGAGTTGTGACTTCATGGTTTCCTCCTAGGATGAATAGAGCGAGTGCTAACCGGTCTTTGACGCCGAGTTTTTCAAATATATTGTGTAGATGTGCTTTGACGGTTCGTTCTGAAATATTTAGAGCTTTAGCAATTTGTTGGTTGCTTTCTCCTTTTAAGATATGCTCGATAGTTTCCACTTCTCTGTCGGTCAAGTGCTGTTGCCAAGCAGGAGGGGAAGAGGGGGGATTGTCTGATTTTGGCTGGGTGTCTTGGTGAAGCAGTTGAATCATTTTTTGCAGCAGTTGCTGTCCGACCCAGACATGTCCTGTTAAGATGCTGTGAACTGCTTGTTTGAGGCGATCTGGATGTGCATGTGTATTGAGATAGCCTTTAGCCCCTTTTTCGAGCCAAGCGAGACCCGATGCATCATTAGGGAGGTTTTCGAGAATCAGGATGTCTTTGTGAATTTGAAGTAGGCGGTCAATGATGGGGTCATCTTCAGGGGATTGACGGTGAAAGAGAATGAGTGGTTGAGTCAATCGGTTAAGGGCAGAGTTGAGGCTGTGTGCATCATCTGTTGGCACAATAGGCGGTGGGGAACTGAGGGTCTGAAGTGTATTTTTCCATTGTGAAAGTAAAGCTGGTTGTTTGGTGTATAAGATTATACCGTCATTCATCCTTAGGACTCCCTTAGGGCATTTTCCTTAGCCTTTATTATCGGTTTTAGGAGGTAGTCTAACACACTATGCTTGCCAACGATAATATCTACTGTGGCCACCATACCTGGAAGCAGTTTAAGCGGGTGTTGATTACTACCTAGATGATTTTTATCCGTTTTAATTCGCACAAGGTAGTAGCTATTACCCTCTTCATCAGTCATGGTATCTGCGGAGATTTGGATGACTTTACCTGTGAGTCCACCATAGACCGTAAAGTCGTAAGCGGTAAATTTGACTAGGGCTTTCAGCCCGGGGCGTATAAACCCGATATCTCGGGGCAGAATTTTAGCCTCGATGATGAGTTTATCATCATCTGGAACAATTTCCACAATATCGTCACCTGGTTGAACGACCCCCCCTATGGTGGTGACATTGAGTTTTTTAATGATCCCATCGACTGGCGAGCGAACTTCTGTCCGTTTAACACGGTCTTCTATTGCTGTCTTACTTTTCTCAATTTGGGCGATTTCGGTCAGTACATCATTGAGTTCTTCGTGAGCCTTGTTCTTAAACTCCTCAATGGCTTGTTGTTTTTTGTTTTTCATCTCCTGAATTTTAGATTTCAGAGAGGGGATGGAGTTTTCGGTGGTTTTAATTTTTGAGAGAGTTTCATTTTCTTCTTGTTCGAGTTTTAGCAGATCTTCTCTAGCAGCAAACCCTCGTTTGACGAGTGGCTTTAATAAGGTGATCCTTTTTTGGATAATTTGATAGCTGCGTCTAAGTTGACTGAGTTGAGAGCGAGCCTCTTTCAGATCCAGTTTGCTTTGTTGGATTTGTTGATCATAGATGGACTTGGTGGTATTGAGTTCTCGAATTTTTGATTGATAGAGTGCTTTCTCTCGTTGATAGAGGGTGATGATGGTGTCTCGGTCAGGGAGGTCTTTGGGGATTTTAAACTTAAAAGGTTTGCCTGTACTTAAGGCTTCAAGGCGGGCGGCCTTGGCTTTAAGCCCCCACTCTTTGATTTCGCTTTCACCATAGGAGCTTTGATAGAGCGTATTGTCTAGGCGTAACAGAATCTGGCCTTTTTTGACCTTATCGCCTTCATGGACATAAATGGCATCGACAATGCCTCCTTCTAGGTTTTGTACGACTTGAACATTACTTGAGGGGACAACTTTGCCTTCCCCACGGATGATTTTATCGAGTTCAGCTTGGCTGGCCCAGACAATTGCGGAGAGAATGACCGCAAAAATCGTCCATACCAGTAGTTGAGAAGAGGTGGTGGGTTTTTCTAACGCAGCCTGGCTTAGGCTAGACATGTAGGCGAGATCTTCCTCATCCACTTTCTTTCGCGTAAACCATCCCATTATTGTTTTCCTTTCTGTATCTGGCTTTGGATATGTCCAGATTTGAGTGCTTCAAGAACCGTGTCTTTAGGTCCATAGGCGACCACTTTGCCATGATCCATCACCATCAATTTATCGACCAATTTAAGCAGTGCCATTTTATGGGTCACCAAAATCAGGGTGTGATTGATGGTATTCTCTTCTAAGCGTTTAAGTAGCGCCTGCTCGGTATTAGCATCCATCGCATTGGTCGGTTCATCAAATAGATAGATGGCGGCATCTAGTAACAGTGCTCGAGCGACACCGATACTCTGTCGTTGTCCGCCAGAGAGAGTGGTGCCCCCCTCTCCGACTTGTAGGTGATAGCCTGCAGGGTGTTGTTTGACAAAGTCATCCACACCGGCAATTTTTGCCGCCTTGAGAATCTGTTCATCTTCGACATAAGGCGCGCGATAAGCAATATTTTCTCGCACATCCCCTTTAAACAGAACCACCTCTTGTGGAATGTAGTTGATATTCCGTCTAAGTTCAGCAGGATCCAGCTGGGTAATGTCGATATCATCAATCAGAATGGTGCCTTCTGTGGGGGGGTAAAAGCCTAGAATGAGTTTTTCAATCGTGGACTTACCGGAGCCAATTCGTCCAATAATCCCCAGTTTTTCGCCTGGCTCCAGTTTAAAGGAGACATGGCTAATGGCGGGTTTAGTTTCACCAGGGTAGGTAAAGCTGACATCGATGAATTCAATTTTGCCTTCAAAGTGGGGGTGGTGGATAAAGCGTTTCTGTGAAGGTCTTTCAATTTCCAGCTTCATCAGGTTATCAAGTGATTGTAGGGCAGTTTTGGTCTGTTGATAGGTGGAGGTGAGATTGGCAAACTGTCCCATCGGCCCAATGGCTCTTTGTGCGAGCATCACGGTGGCAATCAACCCCCCCATGGTTAGGTCGCCATCTTTAATCATATAGACCCCAGCAAGCACAATGACTACTGTGCTGACTTGCTGCATAAACCCGGTCATGCGGGCAATAGAACTTTGAAGCATTTTGGATTTAATGCTGGCACGGGCAATATCGCCGACGGCCTGCTCCCATTTCCATTGAGAATGGGCTTCTACGCCTAGGGCTTTAATGGTTTCCATGGCGGTTAAGGCTTCAATCAGGACAGCATTTTTTTGTGCCGAAGCTTCATAGGAGGCTTCGACCGCTTTTTGAATGGGTTTACGCATCACCCAGCTATAGAGTTGGATGATGAGGATGATGCCGATGGGTACCACGACAATATTGCCTGCGAGCATATAAATAACAGTGAGAAAGATGATAACAAAGGGTAGATCCACTAAGGTGGCGATGGTGCCTGAAGTAAAAAAGCTTCGAATAGAGTCGAACTCTTTGAGGTTGTTGGCAAAAGAACCAATGGAGCCTGGGCGATTTTCCATTTTTAAGCCAAGCGTATGCTCAAATAGTTGGGCAGACATGAGAATATCCGCTTTTTTGCCGGCGACCTCTAAGAAGTAGGAGCGTAGGTATTTAAGCAGAATATCGAATAGGTAGACGACGCTGACACCAATGACCAATACCCAAAGGGATTCAATTGCATTATTGGGGACAATACGATCATAGACATTTTTAACAAAGAGCGGGTTGGCGAGCACAAAGATATTGATCACCACCGAGGCGATGAGCACATCGCGGTAAATACCAATATTTTTCCATAGTGTACTCCAGAACCAGTGTCCTTCTTGGGTTTGGAGTAGGCTGGGTCGCTTTTCTTCAAAGTGATGCTTGTCTGCAAGGAGGACGGCGTAGCCTAGATAGTGTTTATTTAAGACATCCAGTGGGGCTTCAATTACACCTGCTTCCTCTTCAGGGTGGATAATCCAAGCCTTGCCTTGTTTTTTGTCAACCTTGGTTAAAACACACGCTTCTTTGTTTTTAAGAAGCAAAATGCAGGGTAGAGTAAGTTCGGAAAGTTTTTCAATGGGGCGTTTTTTGAAGGTCGCCACTAATCCTGCGCGTTCTGCCGCTCGAATAAAAAGCTCTGGTGAGAGATAGTCATCAACGATAGGGAGACCTGCAATGAGCGCATCGGCAGAATAGGGGTTGCCCCTCAGTTTTGTATAGATGACCAAACATTTTAACAGCTCGTCTTCTCGGGCAACTTTGGCTTCATAGCTGTTTTTGGACTCTGAAGTGGTTTCAGAAGTCGTTTCAGAAGTTGTTGATTGCTTAGGTGGCGGTGTTTGTTGCGTTGTTTGGGAATCCTCGGGTGCACCCGCTTGACGGTTTTGGGCTTTAGTTTGAACTTTAGGCTGAGGGGCATCTGCGCGAGCTTGCGTTTTTGGGGTGGTGTTTTTAGGTGGCTTGACCCGAATTGATTTGACCTTACTTGAGGCAATGGCACGGCCTCCTGCTGTCGAGTCCGTACCATTTTTAGGTTGTTCAATCGGTTGTGTGCTCATTGTGCCTATTTACTGTCCCTAAGTCTTTATTGGGGTTATCCAGTGGCGCAGGGGCTCCAAAGAGATAGCCTTGGTAGAAGTGAACGCCAGCGGAAAGGAAGGCGTAAGCCTGCTCTTCGGTCTCTACGGACATGGCGATCACTTCAATATCGAGCCCTTTTGCCAATTCGGCTAGACTGTTGACATAGGTTTGTGTCTGTTCGTCTAGCAAAATATTCTGGCTAAAACCGGCATCCAGTTTAATGTAGTCAGGCATCAACTCCATTAAGTAGAATTGGTCTTTAAAATTGGCGCCGACATGATCGACACCAAGCTGTATACCTAACTGGCGTAAATTATCAGCCAGTTTTTTCACGGCCTCTAAGTGGTTGTGAACCATACGTTCACTCAGTTCAAAGGCAAAGTGAGGCACTTTCCCCGCTTTAAGGTGATGCCCGAGCTCATCAATGAGCCAGCTCATGCTACTGGCATCGCGAACGAAGTTCTCTGAGAGGTTGACGGTGATTAAGGTGTCCTCCTCTCGGTGTTGGTCACGCCAAGCAAGGGTTTGTTGAATGACAAAACATTCAATCGCTTCAGCGAGGTTCAGTTTTTCGGCCAATGGCATAAAGTAGCCCGCTGAACGGAGCGTGCCATCTGACTCTTCCAACCGTACCAACACTTCCATGTCATGCAATTTTCGTTCCAAGTTGAGTGCTGGCTGTTGAAAAAGTTTAAATCTTTTTTCTTTTAGTGCCAATTCAATCTCTTGTTGCCATTGCTGAGCCTCATTTTGAACGGAGGTGCGTTCATCCAATAAGAAGATGGCATTCGCACCGAGTGCTTGCGCTTGTGACATGGCACGGTCGAGTTGAATCATTAAGTCGGCGCGTTTCTGTTGTGGGGCATAAGGTGTGATGGCGATATTCATTTGAATGGTATCGGCTTCCACCTTCAGGTTTTCAAGCAGGGTTTGAATTTTTTGTATAAGTGCTTGTGCCGCTTCTTGAAGTATTTCGGCAGAGAGTCCTTTTTGTTGAGGAATTAAGGCCAGTAATTCGACACCATTGAGTCGGACATAGTAGTTATTGTGATTTAATTGATGGGTTGCTAAGGTTTTCTTGAGTACTTTTGCAACAGACTGCAAGAATTTATCACCGATCAAGTAGCCATACTGTTCATTCAGTGCTTTCATCCCTTCAAAGTGTAAAAGCATGGCGAAACCGTGAGAGGTGGGCTCTTCAGGATCCACCCAACTCTCAAATCGCATTTCAAAATGTTGGCGATTACTAAAGCCTGTCACGGCATCTTGATAGGCCATGCGCTGCAGTTTTTCTGCGTTACGCGCATCGCGTTCAAACAGTTCGCGCATTTTTTGAACCATCCCGTTCATTGCAATGACAACGCGTTTGAGCTCTGTTGCACTGGGCAGACTCTCCTGTACAATATATTCTTTGCGCACAATGGCTTCAGCTTGCTTCTCCACAGTGGTGAGCGGTTTTAATAGATATTTCAATGCGTAAAGGGCAAGTGCAATTAATAAAATGGCCATGGCGATAAACCACCATGCCATATTGATGAGATTTTTCCATAGCTCATAGTAGGCATAACCTGGATGGCTAACGACTTCTAGGTTGCCGATTGGGAACCAGCCTGCTTGCACGAGAGAGGTACCAGAAGGGGGTGCAAGAGGCACCATTCGGATGAACCACTGGGGTACACCTTCTACTTTATCGGGGTTGGTTCTTTCATAAATTACTTTGCCATCCGTGTCTTTTAAGGTAATGCGCAGGTAATAACCTCGATCAAAAATGGCATTGATCATGGTGGCCATGGTTGCTTTATCGTTCGGATCGGTGACGGTACTGAGTGAAAGCCCTAATGAAGTGGCGGTATCTTGTGCATGTGAAGAGAGCTGCTCTTCAAGAAAATTTTTCGTATTGACGACATTGAGAGAAAAGGTTCCCAATAACAGGATAAGCATCATGGAACTGATAAAAATGACGATTTGTTGGCGTAGACTCATGGTTTTTCTCTCTCTATTGCATCCGTTTTAGTAGGCTGTGCCACTGTTTTAGTTTTCTTTCTCCCCCTGGAACGAGCTGACCTTTGCCACGCTGTTTCGCCAGCCAGAGTCCCTCACCGTTAAAGCTGTAAACAGGGATGAGGTCTCGTCTTTGAGTGGCGGGAAGAATACGATCATTTAGATTATCCAGTACCAAAGGAATGGATTTAGGGGTTTTAAAATAGGTGAGCACCATGTGGGCTTGATTTAGGCGAATCGCTTTAACATAGGTGAGGTAGAGTTTCTTTTCACTGACGCCCAAGGCACGCAAGGTGAAATATTTGGCAATGACAAAGTCTTCGCAATCACCGCCATCGGTGTCCAAGAATTCAATGGGCGTCGCCCAGTAATCTTTTTTATGCCAATGTTTTATATCGGAGACAAAGTTGACTTCATTGAAGAAGTTATTCACTTTAATGAGCTTGAGTTTTTCAGGTAGGTCGTAACTATCGTTCACCAGCTGTTGCCAAGCTTGGAGGCGCCTGGCGGCTAGGATGCCATATTTCTGTTTGGCCTTTGCAATTTGAGAGGCTGTGATCACGGTAGGGGGCGCTGAAGGCTGGGCAAAGCTATAAAGCATGCCCATAGACAGCAACAATCCACCGATAAGCTGCCAGACAGTGAGTCGCCTTTGTTGAGTGTGGCTCATGGTGCGTTTGACCTAGATGATAGGGATTATTTATCTTCAATCCCAAGCTTTTTACAATAGCCACGCACATAATCAGCCATGGCTGGCAGAATCATGCGTTTTGCTAATCTAGGTAGCTGATCTTTGGGGGTAATTGATAACGCAATCCGTCGATTCTTCTGTCGACCTTCAGGCGTATCATTGGTCGCAATAGGATGAGATTCTCCCCCGCCTAAGACATAGATCTGTTCAGATGGAAGGTTGAGCTCTTTTACCAAGAAGTCTTTGGTGGATTGTGCTCGACTCCAAGAGAGTTTTAGATTCCCTTCGGCGCAACTTCTATTGTCGGTATAGCCTGTAATAAGGAGGACTTCATCGGGTTTTAGGTCTCTAAGCTTGCTGGCATCGTGCTCCAGAATCACCTTTTGGTCACTTCGAATTTCATAACTGCCCGTATTGAAAACAATATGGCTAATCACTTTGCTTTGTGGGATGCAGCCGAATTTGTTAACTTTACGGCCATGTGGGGTGTTTGGACAGAGGTCATCTTTATCTGGCACGCCATCTTGATCACTGTCCAAAGCGACTGGACAACCATGCTTATCTACTTTTGTACCATAAGGGGTTTCTGGGCAAAGGTCTTTGCTATCCCATACCCCATCGCGATCTTCATCCCCTTCACAGCCAAGGAAGTTGACGAGAATGCCTTTAGGGGTTTTAGGGCAATAATCATTGACATCAAACACGCCATCATGGTCTTGGTCACTATCACAGCCTCGTTTATCCACTTTTGAATGCAGTTTACTATTTAAACAGTGATCTAAACGATCAGAAACGGCATCTTCATCCAAATCCTTATAAGCGTCTTCTACAAATTGCGGGCTGTTTTGATAGAGGGTTTGAATTGCTTCAGGGGTGGTTTGAGAAGTGGAGGAAGAATTGGTTGCTGAAGAGAGGGAAGGTGTGGCAAAAATCGTTGTGAATAACAAAGCCATGGTTAATTTCTGACCCAGCTCCCGAAATCTTTGAATAGTCATTTTATGCATATTCCCCTCAACTTAGTAAAAGTGGCACTGAACTACAAGTGTACTTGATAACGGTTTTAATGTGAATCAAATTGATGATTTTTCTAGAATAAGGCGTTTAAAAAATCTGCCTGCTTATACAAGCGATTGCTCTAGTGCATTGTTTAACTGAGCATCGCTGAGAACAACAGGATTGCCCAGCATACTGCCCGCACGGCAGTTTTCAATCACAGGGGCTAGATTATCAGGGGTTAAGCCATACTGTCCCAGTCCTTCAGGGACATAGGTTTGGGTGAGTTGTTGTAGTTGTTCGATTAACACTTGCAAGGCTTTGTCTTGTGACAAGATTTCTCCAGTTAATAAGCAGCCGACTTGGGCGTATTTGTGGAGGATTTGAGCGGATTGCTGGCGTTGTTCAACGGAGAGGGTGGTGTCTTGTTGCTGCTGTTGCAGGGTTTCAATATTGGCTTGGGTAATGGGGGCAAGCAAGCGGGCGCAGACTTCACCGTGCGGCGCTTCAAAAAAGGCACCCACAGGTCCTGCCAAGCCATGCACCGCACCTAAACCTGCATTGGCTAGCGTAATGCCCGACAAACTGGCGGCGAGCATCAGGTGTTCGTAAGCGGTTTGCATGGCATCGTCATCCTCCCCTTGCAAAGCTTCCAAACTGCCTTTGAAAAGGGTTAACCCTTGCCACGCCAAGGCATCGGTGATGGGGTTGGCTTTGAGGGTGGTGTAGGATTCGAGCAGTTGGGTGAAGGCATCCATGGCGGTGGCATAGAGCGTTTTGGGGGGCACGGAAGGCAGAAAAGCGGGGTCTAGCCAGACGCTTTGTGCCAAGAGTTTGTCATCTCGGAAGGATTTTTTAAATTCGCCCAAGCGAGACAAGACTGCATTTTTTGTGGTTTCACTGCCTGTTCCCGCAGTGGTGGGTACGGCAATAAAGGGCGTGGTGGAGACGCTAAAGGGTTTGCCCTTGCCCACCCCTTCCAGATAATCCATGACGGAAGTTTGAGAGGGAATCAATCCAGCAATGGCTTTGGCGGCATCTAAGACACTGCCGCCGCCGAGACCAATGACGGCATCTGTCTGCGGGTCAGCTTGTGCGACCAGCTCATCCACCAAATCAGGCGAGGGTTCGCCAGAGACCACAAAATGCAAAACCGTGTTGTGATTTTCTGCCAACTTTTTCACCAGAAAATCGCCAAATTCCCCAGTCCCGCTGAGAAATTTACCTGTAACCAACACCAATTTTGCATCTTGATACTGCTGCAAAAGTCGATCCAGCAGCTGAAAACGAATGCCCCAGCCAAAGTGGATTTCAGGCAGGCGACTGATCCCAAAACTACCCAAACCTAAAAAATCCGCATCACCCTGCAAGCAACAGGAAAGCGGATTTGGCACGGTTCCAGTCATGCAGGACTGGTGATTTTGAGATTTTTTGATTTTTTTTGGAAGGAGTTTATTTAACATTCAGAGTGCTCAATATTCTGAGTTTCAAGCAATGAGAGAAAATCGAGCATCCCTTGCATGATAGTGAGGGGGTCGGGGGGGCAGCCTGGGATGATGTGGGCAATGGGGAGTGATTCACCGACAGGGCCTTGAATGGCAAAGGTTTTGTCGAATACGCTCAAGTTGGTTGGGCAGTCGCCTAATGCAATGACCCATTTGGGGGCAGGGAGCTGCTCGTAGCAATCCATGACATAGGGCCACATATTGGCAGTGACGACACCTGAAAGTAGCATGACATCGGCATGACGCGGGCTGGCGACAAAGTGAATCCCCAAACGCTCCAAGGCATAGTAAGGATTAGAGAGGGCATTGCATTCTGCTTCACACGCATTGCAGGAGCCGCTATCAACCATGCGAATGGCAAGTGAGCCTGCAAAATGGCGTTTCACTTGATCTTTAAGTGTTTTGGCAATGGTGTGTTGTTGGGTTTCCAATTCAGGGTGTTCGGTGAGCAACCCTGTTTGCATTCGTTTTTTCCAAAAATTCCACATTAGAGGTCATTCCCCGCATAACTTAGATCACAGCTTTTATTGATAAGTGGAAAATCGGCAATGATGTTTCCAGGCATCATGAGGTGAAGGGCTTGCCAATTGATAAAGGAGGGGTCTCGCGCATAGCAACGATCAATGACCCCCTCTTTGAGTTTGAGCCAGAGGTAGAGTTCGCCTAGTGATGACTCAATTTGTCCTTCGCCTTCTCCTTGATCACCTTCGATAGAGAAGGGGGCATGGGTGATAGAGGCGTGGTTCAATCGTTCAATCAAAGTGAGACTGTGTAGGGCTTCAGCTAAACGCAGGCGGAAACGGGCGGCAACATCTCCTTTGCGTTGGGTGTGTAGCTCAAAACCATTTTCGGTATAGATTGAGTTTTTGCTGCGAACATCTTGATTAAGACCGCAGGCACGCGCTACGACGCCGACAACATCATAGGCAATAGCTTGCTTTTTCTGTAAACGACCTGTGGTATCGAGTCGATCCCACAAGGAGGGGATGCCTTCAATCCAGTCACTGAAGCGATAGAGTTCGTCTCTTATGGACTGTGTAAATTGAGAGAGGGTGTCGTTATGGTTGATGTCAGGATGCAGCAGAGCATCAAAGCCAAAGCGGTGTCCTGTCAAAGTGTGCATTTGGCGGCGGGTGCGTTCAGCCAAGCTTGAACCCCATGCAAGGGCGGCGGCAAATCCCGCATCGTTGGGGATAAAGCCTAAGTCGGTGAGGTGGTGTGCTAGGCGCTCTAGCTCTAACAGCAAAGCAGCTTTTCTGCGAAAGGCTTCAGGCAAGGGGTTGGCTTGGCTGTCAGCGACCGCTTCAGCAAAAGCCCACTGCCATGCAATGCTGCTGTGTCCGCTGATGCGGCTGATAATAGGCCAAGCTTCATTGACCGTTTTGCCTTCCAACATTTTTTCAATGGCACGATATTTATAGAAGTGGCGGACTTCTTGGTGAAGCATGGCTTCGCCCGCTTGGGAGAAGTGGAAATGTCCAGGTTCGATAATGCCCGCATGAATGGGACCGACAGCGATTTCATAGGTGGTCTCCCCTTCAATCACCTCATAAGGATAGGGTGATGGGGATTGCGTCTTTAATGCCGCTTCATGGAAGGCTTTACGCATTGGGAATTGGTTAGGAGCAATATGTTCATGTGCTACCAGCGGACGGGTATCGTAACTGCCATTAAACTGGATGCCAAAGTCGTCGTGCGCCTTGCGTTCAAACCAGTTGGCCGCAGGGTGCTGAGACAGAATGCTTTGTGCGACAGGGTGCTGGCTATCCAGTGTTTCACACGCCATGCGTTGGGCATAGCGGGTCATCAATTGAAAACCTTCGTCGGTTTCGACGACAAAACGGGCAATGAATCGACTCATGCTAAGCCCTCCAAATAAGACCAAGTGGCAGGAAGTAGGAGTGTCACAGTGGCGAAGGATAAGAGTATCATCGCCGTGGCCTCTTGCCAATAGAGCTGTTTCTCTACCCCTACTTTGACATGACGCATCTCTTGCCAGATCTCGACATACTTATAAAAGATGATCGCCACGGGGAGGAGGACGGCTAAAGCCAATAGGGTTGCTTCCAGAGGAGAGAAGGTGTGATAGAAACCGTCTAATCCTAATAGCTCGGTAAAGAAAATGGGGCTGGGCGGTAAGGCCACCAAACCGAGCATCATGCCGCCTACCAGCCATACAAATAGATGACCTGCTGGCGTGTGGAAACCTGATAGCGCGCCTCGAAAACGGTATCGCCCCTTCTGTTCTAACACGCCTGTGGCCAAGAATAGGGCGGGTTTCATAAAGGTGTGAGCTGAGAGGTGAAGCAGTGCAGCAAATTTCCCCCCCGTCGCCCAGAAGAGGGCAATCAGTGCCATGTGTTCAATACTAGAGAGTCCAAATAGCCGCATTAGGTCTTTAATGTGGAAGAGCAGCGCAGCGACCACGATGAGGGTGAGCAGGGTGAAGGTGATGATAAGGATGTGGGTATGTTCGGCATTGACCGCCAGTGCAATATCGCTGAAGCGGAAAAAACCCACCATAACCGCACTCTCCAGAATACCAGAGAAAAGGGCGGCTACGGGATAAAAAGCGGCGCGTTCTATATTGGGGAGCCAGAGGTTCATTGGGAAAAAGCCCATTTTAATCATTAACCCCAAGAGCGTAATGGCAAAGCCCAGTTCAAAGAGCAGAGGTGTTTTGACCGCACTAACATGGGAGGCGAGGGTATCGAAACGCATGGCATCTTCCCCCAGCACCCCTTGTGCAGAGGCATAAATCAAGACAATGCCAAACAGCACCAAAGAGATGGCGACGGTGCCGATAATCATGTAGTTCCATGTTTGGCGTTTGGCCGCTTCGGTTCGGTTGGTGCGAATCATATAGACGGTGCCTAGTGTGGCTAATTCTAAACCAATCCAGTAGAGCCCCATGTGATTGGCTAGCATAGCGAGAATTAACCCTAACCAAAAGATGGCAAAGAAGCGGTAAAAACGACGATAATCGGCAGCAAGAATCGTGACCCTTTGGGGTAACACTGCCAAAAAGAGCGTGGTGGCAACGCTGACCAGAGCAGAGATCAATAAGACCCAAGTATTGAGTTCATCCGCCACCAGTAATCCATCCCAGAACTGTAAAGGTTTCGGGGAAAGAAACAGTTGGATGATCCCAATGAAAATCAGCAAATTGCTCCAAGGTAAGAGGCGTTGCGCCCATTCATTATGGCGTAAAAAACTGGCTACCAACATCAATAATGCAGGGAGTACTAACCAAAGTAAAATCATGCGTTGGCCTCCTGTCGAAGCAGAATGTTGATGACAAGTACCGCCATCAATAGGTCAAAGAACACGCCCAGTTCGACCAGCATCGGCATACCTGAAGTGGCCAAAGTGCCGAGCAAAAATAGACTGTTTTCCAGTAGTAAAAAGCCTACGATTTTGGCGGCGATATGGCGTTGCTCTACCATATAGAGTAATGCCAGTAGCATGGTGGCGACAGCAATGGCCATATAACGCGCTGTGCCACCAAAACTGGCTTCTAAGGGGGAAAAAAGATACCAACTGCCCACCACAATGGCTGGGATGAGTAGCAGGTTAAATTGTAAAGGGATGGAGGATTTTAAATAACGCCGCATCCCAAGCCAGTCGCTGGAACGAATCAGAAGCCAAGGAATTAAGAATCCTTTGAGCAACAAAGTGATGAGGCCGCTAATGAGCAGTGCCATGTCTGCAGTTTGTTGCCAAACGCTGAGGGCAATCAGCCCCAGCATCAGGGAATTGACACCATACCAAAGATAGGCGCGTTTAACGGTGGCGGTGAAAAATAGACTGACCAGTGCAGCCAGATAGAGTCCTACCCAGAAATCGACCATTTTAACCGCCTCCTAGATAAAAAAGAATCAGTGAAAAGAAACTCAATAGAATGGCCACCGCCAAGAGGTTAGGCACTTTGAACAACCGTAGCTTGGCTGTATTCACTTCCACTAGGGCAACTGCTAAGGCGACCAAAAACAACTTCACCCAAAATAGCACCAAAGCCAAGAACCAAGGTAGTTGTCCGCCAAAGGGCAAAAAGAGGGTAGCGAAAATAGCGGCGAAAAAGGCAAACTTAAGCGAGGCAGCACTCTCAATCAAAGCCAGTTGCCAGCCCGAAAGGTCTAAAATCATCGCCTCATGCACCATCGTGAGTTCTAAGTGGGTTTCGGGGTTATCGACGGGGATGCGTCCATTTTCTGCGAGTAGGAGAATGAAAAATGCCAAGGCCGCAAATAGGAAACTGGCAGCGTGAGCCTTGGGGAAGTCGGCATCCAATGTTTGTGCCGCCAAGCCTAAATCGAGATGACCTGCAAGCAGGGAAACACTGAACATGGTCAGAATCATGGCAGGTTCAACAAGGGCGGCAATAAAGGCTTCACGGCTGGCACCTAATCCGCCAAATCCACTGGCTTGATCAAGTCCAATCAACATCAAAAAGAAGGTGGAGAGGGCGAGCAATCCCGTGAGCGTAAACGCATCTGTCCAGTCTAAGAAAAAGGCATTTTGGTTAACGGGTGGAAGAAGGAGGATGGCTGCTACAATGGGGGTGAGAACCAGATAAGGCCCCCAAACCGTTAGCCAAGAGGCCTCATGGCTTAGAACCACCTCTTTTTGAATCAGCTTAGAAAAGTCAGTATAAGGCTGCAATGGACTCACTGGGCGGCGGAACAGGAGCCACATTTTGAGTGACTTAATACTGCCAGTCAGCAAGGGCGCTAATAGTAGCACGGAGAGGAGGGTGAAGAAATAGGCGCTCATGAGGTGGCTCCAAAACGGTAAGCAAGGAGAAGAAGCATGAGAACAACCAAAATCATGCCGCTGTAACGGAAGGATTCATAGTGGGCAATGCGATAGAGGTTGTAACTCAAGAGTCGTACCCCTCTGATAACACCCTCATAGAGGGTCGGTTCAAACAGTGGGGTGACATGGACATGGTGATGTGCTTGGGCAAATTTACTCTCGTGGTGGCTATGCTGGTCATGATGATGCCGAGCAACAGCTTCTTCAGGGCGATAGAGCCAACTGAAAAAGACACGAATGGGACCTGCAAATCCGGTTGCAGTATATTGGTTGCGGGCAGTGGTTTCACCGCCGCAAGCCCAAGTGTGATAGGCACGAGTACGCACTTTGAACCAACGAGCTGCGGCATAGAGGAGCAGGGTGATTCCTATCAATAGGCCTAACAAGAGTAAGGGTGCGACCTGTCCACCGTTATTCCCGACGGAGTGGATACGCCACTGATCGGGTAGCAGCTGTGGCAAAATATTGGGGTAACCGTAGCCCTGCAATGCTTGTACAAAATGTTGCAAATAGGCGGGCGCAATTAGCATCAAGCTGGTGACGACGGCAGCCATCAGTACCATGCCTAATTGCATTGAACGGTTGACCTCATGGGCATGTGCCGCATTTTCACTGCGGTAAAGTCCTAAGAAGGTGATGCCGTAGGCTTTGGCAAAACAGGCAATGGCTAAACCGCCAGTTAAGGCTAAAGAGAAGATTGTAAACGGAATCACCAGTTGTAGGCTGATATTGCTAAAGTGAGTGGATCCCATTAGCGATTGAAACACCATCCACTCGCTTAAAAAGCCATTGGTTGGCGGGAGTGCCGAGATGGATATGGCGGCGAAAAGAAAAGTGAGCGCAGTGATGGGCATGGTTTTGACCAGACCACCATACTGTTCAATCTGTCCTGTATGAGTTTGATGGAGTACGCTGCCCGCCCCCATAAATAGCAGGGATTTAAATGCCATGTGATTAAAGGTATGGAACAGTGCGGCCGCCCAAGCAAAGGCCGCCAAAATGGGTAACTGAAGGGTGGTAAAAATCATCCCCATCCCCATTGCCATCAGAATAATGCCGATGTTTTCAATCGAGTGGTTAGCCAGTAATGCCTTTAGATCATGTTCTACCAAGGCGTAGAGTACCCCAATCAGTGCCGAAAGCGCTCCCAGTATCAAAACAATCATTCCCCATGCCAAAGGCCAAGGTTGTAACCAGGTGAGTAAAAATTGCATAAAGGCAAAGAGAGCGATTTTTAACATCACGCCACTCATTAAAGCCGAAACGGGCGAGGGGGCAGCAGGGTGAGCATAAGGTAACCAGACATGCAACGGCACGACGCCCGCTTTAGAGAGGGTGCCAAAGGCAAGCAGTGCAAAGAGTGTCCATCGTGTTGCCGTATCCCACTGTTCAGGGTGAATCAAGCCAAAGGCATGGAAAAGATGTCCGCCGCTAGCCAAGAGAAAGAACATCAGTAAGGCGGCAAAGCCTAAATGAGTCATTAAAAAATAGAAACGAGCGGCTTGACGGGTCTTGTCGGCTTTGGCTTCAGTCAGAATCAACTGCCAACTGGTTAAACTCATCATTTCCCAACTGAACAGGAAAGTCACAGGGGTATTCGCCAAAACGACGCCCGCCATGGCAGCGACAAACAGCACATAGAAAAGGATAAAATGTCCACGGCGTTGCAGATGCGGTGCATAACCGTAGGCATAAACCGCATTAGGAATGACGCCCAAAGCGAGCAGAAACAGGAAAACCGCACCAAGCGGAGTCAGAGCGAACCAAGTATCCATTAAAAATCCAACAGCTATAAAGGCTAAAAGAGAGTGTGTAAAAGTCTCAAGGGGTCATGAGACACGGAGCGTTTAAATCACAAATAGGGCAAATTTTATGCCAATTCCTTGGAAAAATCAAGAAACTGCTTTGTGAGAAGAAGGGGGTTGCATGAATTTAGGTGGTCACTGAGTGGAGGGACGCAGTAAAATAGGTGTCCTATTTCTATTTAAAGGATGGCGTGATGTCACTGGTTTCCCGTATGAAAAAGAATCGTTCGCTGTTTTGGGCGTTGCTCATCTTGTTGCTGGCGTTTGGGCTGTTTGCATATCTTAAAGCGACCAAACCGCATCAGCCGCCCGTGGCGGTGAAGCCGAAGGTGTGGCCTGTGCAGGTGATGGCGGTGGAAAAACACGCCTGGCAGCCGATTACGCCACTGTATGGTCAAGTGACCGCTCCGCAGCAGGTGACGGTGGTTGCTCCGATCAGTGCAAGGGTGGCGCAACTGCCTGTTTTGGCGGGTGACAAGGTGGCATCGGGGCAGTTACTGGTGGCATTGGATGAGGTGGAACGCACTTTGCCGCTGAAAAAGGCCCAAGCTCAACTCGAGCAAGCGAAAGCCCAGCTCGTCCAACAGCAGCAAGCGACTGAAGCGAATCGTGAGCAGTTAGCACAGGCGGAAACCATTTTGAAACTCAAGCAAGAGGCGGTGGTACGAACGCAGCAGTTGATTAAACGCAAACTGGCTTCACAGTCAGCATTGGACTTGGCAAAAGAGGCGGTGGTAAGACAACAGCAGGCGGTCACGCAGGCGAAATTGGCGGTGGAACAGCAAGCGGCTCGTTTACAGCAGTTGCAAGCGGGTGTGGAATTGGCTAAAGCCAATTTAGAACAGGCAAAACTCAATGCCGAACGATCCGTGGTCAAAGCCCCTGTGACAAAAAGTGGTTTTGTGCGAGTGGCGGAGGTAAGCACCGCTGTTGGCAATCAGGTGAACCCCA
>Ga0256829_1001113_pt1 | contig 23166 bp, 25 predicted proteins | sample 131447metaG_FD_185979 | JGI IMG/M metagenome (GOLD analysis project Ga0256829, IMG submission 185979) | Hydrothermal vent microbial communities from Lau Basin, Pacific Ocean - 131-447 | ecosystem: Environmental > Aquatic > Marine > Hydrothermal vents | place: Pacific Ocean: Lau Basin | collected...
GGTGTTAAGTCTGCAGTTGATTGCGGCTCCGTAGACCATGGCAATGAGCACGAACAGCACGAGCATAACCTTCCGCAGGGCTGTCGTTGCCTGGTATGACAACAAGGGTAGACTCCAGATGAACGTTACCTGGGTGAACAAGGTTGTGAACTTCACCAACCTGACTAAGGGTTGTCCGCTTCACAAGTCCAACGTAACTCCGAAGCTGAATGTCTCAGTTGTTACCCTTTACAATATGAGTAAGAAGCATGAGCAGTTATTGTTCTTTGGAATTAGCCTGTACAACAGCACGTTTAACTACACGATGTATGCGCTCGTTTATCGCGCCGAGAGGAGCCAGTACAACTTCACTATCGTCACGAGGATATTTACCGACCCTAAGACTGGCGAGTACAGGGCTTATCTAACTGGAATGAACATTGCCCCTGCTAATGAGAAGAAGTCTCTTCCTGTTGGGGACGTGATACTAACAGCCAATAACTTGACTCTCTCGCAGTATTACTGGACTCTCAACAGGGTCCTCATGAAGCTTAGAAAGCACGATGAGACGAACTGGATTTGGGGCAGGAGTGCTTACGAGCTGAGGCACTTATCGCACTTGGTGAGGCTCAAACTTCCAGAATACAACCAGCAGAAAGCAGTTGGTATAAATGTAGTGATGGACATTAGTAAATGTAGTGTGTGCAAGGCGTTAGTATGGGTTCTTTGTTCCATTGGGGTTGGGTATGTTGGATGTGACGTTGCCTGTGGGGAAGTTTGTCTTCCTTTTGGGCTAGCAGCTCCACTCTGTTTCGCTGTATGTTATCCAACATGTGATTATGTCCAAGGGGTACTAATTGGTGGGGGGTGTATGCTTGGGGCGGACGCAGTTTGTAGTAGATACTGTTGATGCCTAATTGATGCTAGGGGGTGTACTGGCATGAACTGTGTTGAGAGCTTTATATTTGCGTTCTTTACTTCTTTTATTCTGATTTTAGCTGGTGGTCTCGTATATCTTCTGGTAAAAGACCCCATCCGCTTTGTAATTGGTATTGTAACAGGTTTACTGATTTTTATATGTGGAAAGTTTTTTGCTGTTAATTCCTCTTGTTCGATTATAGTAGCTGTTGGATCTATTTTAGGGGTACTCATTGGATTTTTAGCCTTTAGGGGGTTTGACTTTTATTTATTGTGAAACTCTTTTTGATATTTTTCTCATGGTACAATATCAGAGATTCAGAATTCGAGTTCTGTTAGACATGTTAGTAGTGTACCTTTATAAACCCCTTCCTATATCTCCGACCATGGGCCACTACTACTCCGAAGAGCCAAGCACTCCGCTGAAGACCAAAACGATAGGGGTCTGCCTTAGGGGCTACTGCTTCAAGTTCGTAACGGCCAGTGGAGTCTTCTCCTTCGGGAAGCTCGACCGCGGAACGGAACTGCTCATAAGGTGAACCCTGTACAACCACAACCGGATTTTTAGTCAAACCTCCTCCAAAACCATTAGTTTTAGCGTGCACGGCATCAACCTCTCCCTCTGAATGCTTTAAGTGTTTTGATAAAACTTTGTGAAGGCAGAGTTTCTAGGAAAACCTTTTAACTCGTGGGGGTGCAAGTTAATACTGTTTTCACCATACCCAAAGACGAAGAGGAAGGAACTGTTCGACAGGGAACGAGAGCTTAGGGAGTTTGAAGAGGCAATAGGACGCGGGGAGAGGTTGATACCCCTCCTCGAACTCAGAAGGCTTGGAAAAAGCTCCCTCCTAAATGTTGCCCTCAACGAGCTTTCCAACTCATCTATCAAGATAGACGTGCGAAAAACGTACTCGGAGTTCTCTTCCGTAAACAGATACGTGATCGGGAAGATGCTGCTCTCAGCGATGAGTGGAAGGCAGAGGATCATCGAAGAGGCAAAGACCTTCCTCGAAAGGGTTAGAGGGGTAAGCGTCTCAGGGGTTAGGATTGAGATAACCTCCAAGGAGTTCTCGATAACGGAACTGCTTGAGGCCCCCAACGATTACGGCGAGAGGGCGGGAAGGATCATCATAGCCTTCGATGAAGCCCAGTACCTCCGGTTCGGTGAGGCTACAAAGTACGACGGGATCTTGGCTTACGCAATCGACAATCCCGAGAACCTGAGCTTTGTCTTGGCAGGCTCGGAAGTGGGTCTGCTCTTTGACTTCCTCAAGTTCAATGACCCAAACGCTCCGCTCTTCGGCAGGTACCACCACGACATAATCCTCAACAGGTTCAGTCCGGAGCTGAGCGCCGAGTTTCTAAGAAGGGGCTTTAATGGGGGGGAAGTCAAGGTAAGCGAGCGTGAGATTAAGGGGGCCATTGAGGAACTCGATGGAATAGTCGGCTGACTGGCCCTCTACGGCTACGTCAGGATCACGAGAGGAGTAGAACACGAAAATGCCATAGAGGGAATCCTCAGGGAGGCGAAATCAGTTGTGAACAGTGAGCTGTCAAAGCTCTTCGCCTACAGTTCAAGATACCGGGTGATACTGAAGGCGATAAGCCTCGGCTATTCCCGCTGGAAGGACATAAAGGACTACCTGACGCTCAAGTTCGGCTACGTCAACGACTCCAACTTCTCGTCTCTACTTGGGAATCTCGTGAAATCGAGTTATGTTGAGAAAAGAAACGGAGGATATAAAGTTTCAGACCCCGTTCTTGAGAGGGTCTTCAGAGAATTCTAAAGCTCGCTCAGGGTCTCTTTATCCCCCTCTCTTCCAAACTCGCCCCGTTTTATAATTGTAACAGTGAGAGCATCTCTTGAAGGGCAGCCAAATCCAAAAGAGAATGCACGCCACTACCAGCCCACATAGTTGGTAGCAATCGTGAAACAGGAGACACGGCAAAACCCACGAGAACAGCCTGAAATGTGTAAAAGGAAGAAAATTACACTGCGCGTCAGCGTTGCGCGTCAGCGTTTCATGATCGAGAGGACCTTGGTGGTGACATCATTGCCCTCTTTGTCATAAATCCTGTAGTAAGCGCTGTAGGGCAGCTTCATCTTAGCCCTATGCATGGCACCGAGGGCGAACTTGAGGTGGCTCTCGTTGAGGTAAACGGAGAGTATCTTCTGGTCCTTTCTAACGCGGGCAGCAAGGCCTATCGGCTTTCCGAACGGTCTGCGCATACCGTTTCCGTAACGGTCAGCCTTCCTTCCAGTTGCCATCGGGTTCTCGCGAAGAACCTGGAACGGGAAAACCCTTATCTTGAAGTGGAAATTGCTCCTTCCAACGTTCTTCTGAAGGTACCTGTTGACCTGGATACGGATGGCTTCAAGGGCATTCTGTCTTATCTGCATGGCCTGTTCTGCGTGAAGGCTGACCTCGTACTGAAAGTCGGCCGAAAGGTTGCCCATATCGAATATCGTTATCTTCGGTCCCGGAGCACCGCGTATGTACTCCCTCCTCGTGTAAGCGGGCTTGGTAACATCCCTATCAATCTTGGCTGGTCTCAATCCCATGCTCTCACCTCCAAATGAGCGTAAGCTAAGCCTAAACTCAGACGAGTTGAGTCCCTTATAAAAGTTTTGGGACAGACGGCTTGGGACCATTACCCTCCTCTTTAAGCTTAACAGTTTCCCAAAGCAGTGCAAGGGAAACCGGCAGGAAGCTAAGGAGGGCAATATTGAGTGTTACAACGCCGTGGAGCTCTCCCAACGAGTATGTTAAACCGAAGATCATCCCTCCAAAGAAAGTGGACAGGTTCTGAACCCCGTTGACGCCGCCTATCGCAAGGGAGGAGCGGTGGTAGGAAGCTAAAACCTTCCTCGAAATCGGACGGAAGCTCTGGAAGGCAAAGAGTGCCAGGAATATTCCAAGGAAAACCGTTGGGGCAGTTTTTATCCCGGCCAGTACTGGCGAAACCGCGGCCAAAATCGTGGTCATGGTGACAGTTCTCCGCTCGCTTCCAATGTCGGCCATCCATGAAGCCCCATAGCTTAGGAGGGCAGCCAGGAATCCGGCCCAGCCTATGAGCATTGCAGTGGTTTCCCTGTTCAGCCCAAGCGCCTCGGAGACGTAGACGTAGGTTATCTCACCTGAGGTGAAGGCCACTATGACCGCCATGAGTGAGGCTATTATCAGGATGCGCTTTGGGTCAAGAGCTGTTCTTTCATTCCCAGGGCTTTTTGGCCTTCTCGGAATTATCCACTCACTGAGGAGAACGTAGCTACCTACCATTATCAGACTGGTGAGAATGAAGAATGCCGAAGAAATCCACATCTGTCCCCCGAGCCCCCACCTAACAGTGTACGCGTAGACGTAGTTCCCAAGCAGTGATGCTATGCTACCAAAGAAGAAGTAAACTGACGTCACCCTCGCCCTTATCTCACTGGGCGTCGTCACTGCTATGACAAACTGCGCTGTCGGCCAGCCTAGGCCATTTAGAAAGCCATTGAGGAGCTTTATCCCTGCCACCTGTGCCCAGCTTGAGGTTAAAGGATAGAGCTGAACCGCGAAACCATTGAGCATCATTGCCACGGCACCAATGTAGACGAGCTTCTTACCCCGCTCGAGTATCAGCCCTCCGAGAATTGAAGAAAAGGCCCTAGCGATGACGAAGGACATAGAAACAATTGAAACCGACAGCATACTAGCTCTGAGGATGTCACGGGTGTAGAAAGCTATTGCGGGGGTTGCCAGCCGGAAGGCAAGGGTTCCAGTAAAGGCTGAGAGTACCAACAGAGCTATTCCCATGAGACGGGGGCGTTTCATTAAACCACCTTCTAAGCGTTGTCTCAAACATTTTAAAAGCCTTGGCCGGGTTGAAGGGATTTCACATCACCGAACTCAAATCAGAAAAAACTTCAACAAAACCCCATCACCGCCGGGAGGAACCCTTTTATAGATTCCGCCTCAACCCCCGCCGAGGTGGTATCATGGAACTCAGGTTCGACATGGAGCATGAGGATGCTTACAGGGAACTCTACGAGCTTGTTAAGCCCAAATACAAGCTTTTCACTGCCGGTCCAGTCGCCTGCTTCCCCGAGGTTCTCGCGATAATGTCCGTCCAGATGTTCAGCCACCGCTCTACCGAGGCTAAAGAGGTTCACGTTGACACACTAAACAGGCTTAAGGCCTTCTTGGAGGCAGAGAATGGCGAGGTTATACTCTTCCCAAGCTCCGGCACCGGCTTCATGGAGGCCACTGTGAGGAACACCGTCCCCCGCGGCGGGAAGGTTCTCGTCACCATCATAGGTGCCTTCGGAAAACGCTTCGCCGACGTCGTCAGGGCCAACGGAAGGAAGGCTGTTGTCTTAGAGAAGAACCCCGGACAGGCCGTTAAGCCGGAGGAGCTTGATGACGCACTCAGGAAGAACCCCGACGTTCATGCCGTCACTGTAACTTACAACGAGACCTCGACCGGCGTTCTCAACCCGCTCCCGGAGCTGGCGAAAGTGGTTCACGAGCACGACAAACTGCTCTTCGTCGATGCCGTTTCAGCGATGGGCGGTGCAGACATAAAGTTCGATGAATGGGGCATCGACCTCGTCTTCGCGAGCAGCCAGAAGGCCTTCGGTGTCCCGCCGGGACTGGCCGTGTCCGCCGTCAGCGAGCGCGTTTTCGAGATAGCAGAGAAGATGCCCGAGAGGGGCTGGTACTTCGACCTTCCGCTTTACAGGAAGTTCAACGAGAAGAAGAAGGGAACGCCGTCAACCCCGCCGCTCCCGCAGATATTCGGCCTCAACATCACCCTCCGCATCGTGGAGAAGATGGGAGGTAAGGGAGAGTGGCTTGGAATGTACAGAAAGAGGAGTGAGACCATACGCGAGGGTGTCAATGACATGGGGCTCAGCGTCCTGGCCGAGCCCGGCTACGAGAGTCCAACCATTACAGCGGTCGTCGTTCCAGAGGGCATGAAGGGCGTTGACTTTTACAACGCGATGCGCGAGAGGGGCTTTGAGCTGGCTAAAGGTTATGGAAGCGTGGCGGAGAAGACCTTCCGCATAGGCAACATGGGGTACATGACATTTGAGGATATTCAAGAGATGCTTGACAACCTGAGGGAGGTCGTGGAAAAGCTTAAGGGCTGATTTTCCTTCTTTCTTTAGTGGGGAACGCGGTGTCAAAGAAGTGGTTGACCGTATGGCTGGTCCTGAACTTTCTCATCTTCTGGTTCGCAGGACTAGCCTCAAGCGACTATTCACTTGAGGGCTACTTCCCTGGCAGAGTGCGAAGGTTAACCAGTATCTACCGACGATCTACTCAAAACCAGACGACCTCCCTCTTGGAGTGCTTTACACGGTGGATTACGACGGGACCATAAGCTACTACATCGTCTGGGGGGACGAGTACTTCTCAAATTCACTCATAGACAGACTCTACCGCTTCTTTAGAGGGCTGGTCTACAGCGGGGCTACGCAGGATATAGAGGTCATTAAAATCAATCCAAACAATGGGACGTTCTACTTCCAGACCTACGGCCACGCGGACGTTCGCGGTAGGATTCTGCCGGATGGGAGCTGTCTTTGGGTGGAAAAGAACATCACAGTCCCCCACTGCATCGAGAAAGGAACCCACATCAAAGTCTACGTCGTGACTTGGAACCACATGCTTTCCCTTCTGCCCGAGAACGGAACTGTAAGGGCGCATCTGGAGATAAGGCACATGACACCCGAGGACTACGTTTCCCTGGGGATGTTCAGGAGAACCCGATACAGTATGGCGGGGATAACCTTCAGCTCGCTCACGCTGGCGCTGGTTGTAACACTGGCCTTCAACATTTTCCTGTATACTGCCTGGCGCCTCGGCTACCTAAACATGAAGAGCCAAACACGGGTTATAAGGGAAATCGGAAATATGATAAAGTCAAGGAAAGTCAAGAAGGAATGATTATAAAAGGACTTTCAATGTCCCGTCTTTTACTTCATAAATCCGATCTATGGTCTTTTTCCCCGTCCTCCAGTCCCTCCTGAGTTCAACAACGACATCGAACTTGTCGAATGTCCCACCGTCTATCCCCAGCCAGTGCTTTACCTCGTCCTCTATGTTGTCGATGAGCGCGAGCGATGTGACGATGAATGAGTAGTCGTCTATTAACTCCCTGAATATCCTAGCAGCATCTATCGTGTGAACCGTGTCGATGACGACGTAATCAGGGTTTATAGCGCGAATCTTCGAGATAACCTCAGAGGTCCTCACTTTCATGGAGCGGCTGTCAAACTGTGTATCTATGACAACGATGTTAGGCTTGAATGGCTTGAACTCACCATAGGCGGTAATGACCGCCACCTTCCTGTTGTCGGGTATGAACCCCATAAGGGCTTCGACGAGCTTCGTCTTTCCAGAGCGGCTTGAACCAACGATTAGGACGTCCTTCCTCTCAAGGAGGGCCTTCTTCAGGGTTTCAAGCTGTTCCTCTGTGGCGGAACCATAGCGAACGAGGTCTTCGGGGGTGGATATGTAAACTCCCATCTTACCACCAAGTAGGGTTTCCTGTAGAAGGTTATAACGTTATCGACAAAGGAAGAAGCAAACGTCAGTTTAAAGCCATAAATTCAGTTATTCATCCAAAAAATTAGCCAGTCAAATGTCATATTTTGCCTAAAATCCAAAATTTCTTGCATAAAATGCATAAAGGGAGAGCGATTTGACAACAAATGGGTGATTGATATGGACGCTCTCCAAATCGTGACCAGAAAAATTGAACCAATTATGGAAGTTCAGACGAGAGTCATTGACTACATGACAAGATACATGGTGGGCAGGGGCTTCAAGTGGCTCCTTCCCGTGATGCTCAGCTCGATAACTGACCCACTCTGGCCAGACCCTGCCGCACGAGAAGCCCTGAAGCCTCTGGAAGTTGAAGTATACGGGGAAAGGCTTAGACTAACTCATAGTATGATACTTCACAAACAGATGGCGGTGGCGATGGGGATAGACAAACTATTCATCCTCTCACCGAACATCAGACTTGAGGGAAGGAGCGCCGACGACGGAAGGCATACCTACGAGTTTACCCAGTTCGACTTTGAGATTGCCGGAGCGAGCATGGCCGACGTTATAAAACTCATCGAGGACCTCATCAGTGGCCTCTTTAAGGAGGCGAGAAGCTGGGGACTTGAGAGAAGGATACCTCGGGTGAGACCACCATTCAGGCGCTTTACCCTGGAGGAGATAAAAGAGGAATTCGGGAGTGAAGAAGAGGCAAGCAGACTTATGAAGGAGCCATTCTGGATAACGGACATTGAGAGGGAGTTTTACGACAGGGAAGACCCCGAGAAGCCCGGCCACTTCAGGAACTATGACCTCTACCTACCCGGGGGCTATGGAGAAGTTTCCAGCGGTGGCGAGAGGGAGTGGGAGTATAAGGTTATAGTCAGGAAGATGAGGAAAGCCGGGATAAGCCTCGAAGCGTTCAGGCCCTACCTTGAAGTCGCCAAAGCTGGCCTGTTGCGGCCCAGCGCGGGGGCAGGGATAGGCGTAGAAAGACTGGTTCGGTATATGGTGGGAGCGGAGCACATAGCCGAGGTGCAACCCTTCCCGAGGATTCCGGGGACTCCTGCTGTGATTTAGCTATTTCTTATTTAATATTTCTTTATTTAAAGCACCTCCGAAGCGGGTGAAAGGTTTATATCCTTCCGTGGACAGTTCTACATGGTGAGACCATGGAATGGGAGGACGCTTTTGAGATACTCGACTCCATTCTTCCAGGGGAGACGGTTCTGCTTGAGTACACCCCATCCTATATCCCCGAGTTCGTTCTGAAGGCATTCGTTGAATATTCCAAAGAGCGGAAGGTTCCGCTACTCATAGACGACGACTTCGACACCCTGCACACGATAGCCACTCGCGCGAGGTTCTTGGGGGTTGAAATGGATCTCAGCGGTGCTAAGGTCATAAAAACCGGAGGAAAGGAGGAAGAAGTTGGAAACGTTGTGGCGAGAGTAGCTTTCCACCCGGACGCGGGGGTTTATATAAGGAACTATGAGGAAGCGGGGAGGAGAGTTCTCGGCGATGCACAGTACCCCATGCTGAACCTCGTTTTGGGAATTGAGAACCTGTTCCTCTTTATGAGAAGCTCACTCAACTCCTACCAGCTCATACTCAGCATTCAACGCTTCTTGGGGAACAGGAGAAGGAAAGCATTCTACCTCGTGAACAGGGAGGCACTTGAAACCCTATCAAGCGGTGTCCTGGAGGAACTCGAACGGATATCCACCACGGTGATAAAAATGAATCCCTACCCAACGGGAGCCAGGGGAAATGTAAAGAAGAGCGTCAATCCCTCCCTCACGGGGAAGAAGTTCGACATCGCCGTCAGGGGGCTGGGAGCATGATGGAGCTGAAAAAGCCCGTGTTGACGACCGCCGAGGACCTGGAAAAGCTTATAGAGAACATAAAAACCGGCGGACTTACCATAGTGGAGAACAGCTCAGTCTTCGGGACGGAGTTCACCCTTTACTTCTTTAAGGCATTTTCCGAGAAAAACGGTATACCCCTCGTAATTGAGGACATCTTCGACACACTCCCGGTTTATGCGACCCACCTCAAGCTTATGGGATTCTCCCCCGGAATGAAGGACGTCAACGTCATAAAGGTAGGTGGGAGTCAGGAAGTCGGCAACGTTGTCGGCAGGATAGAGTTCGAAGAGGATCCAAACGTCTACCAGAGAAAGCTGGAGCGCGAGCTTGAGAAACTGTCCTACGAGAGATACATCCACCTAGTCCTCGGGCTTGAGCGGCTTCTGGTGTTCCAGAAGGGGATATACAACACATACACCCTCCTCAACCTTATCCGCAGAAAACTCGGCAGCAGAAGGAGCAAGAACGTCTACATAATCGAGCGCCCAGTGGTCGAAAAGCTGAAGTTCAACCCCCTGCCTTTCCTAGAGGACATAGCAACGTCGGTCGTCCAGCTCAGTGATGAGGAAGAACTCGTAAAGATAAGGTTCAGGAAGTCTCCGTTCACTCTCCTAGCCCATAAGGGTCATATCCTCATCTCCCCAAGGGAAATAGTCCGATGGTGGGAATGAGTATCTGGAGCAGAATTCGCCGATGGACTGACAGGAAAACGGATAAGGAGGAGGTGGTGTCAAAGAAACCTGTCGGAAGATTTCAAGTGGCTGGGGTTACTTCCATACTCGGGAGGCAGGTTCTTGGCGGGGTCGTCCTTGACGGAGTAATCTACCCGGGCTACAAGCTGAAGGGCGATGGGATAGCCCTTGTAAGGGAGATACACATCCAGAACCGGAAAGTGGATTTCGCAGTCGAAGGCGACCGGGTGGCACTGGTTCTTGAGGGAACGCTAAAGCTTAGGGACGGTGATGCCATTGAAGTTTATCAATCGTGAGGTGATGTTATGATAATCTGGGACAACCACTTTCACGTCGACCCTTATCACGGGCTGTTTCTCGATGCTGTTGAGGAGTTCCACAAAGCCGGAGGCACTCATCTCGTCGTCGTCTATAAGAGTGCCCACGACTACGGTTTCCCAGGCCTCAAGACGGAGGACTTCACCAAGGCAATGGACTTCCACATTGAGCTGGTTGAGAGGATTAACAAAGAGACCCCTGTGAAGGCCTACGCCATCGTTGGCGTCCACCCTGCCGAGTTCGACTACCTAGCGAGGGAAAAGGGCCTCGAATATGCAAAGAGCGAAGTCATGAGAGCTTTGGAATACGCGCAAAAGCTCTGCCTCGATGGGAAGGCGATAGGCATAGGTGAGATAGGCAGGCCACACTACGAGGTTCCCGCGGAGATATGGCAGGCAAGCATAGAGCTTATGAAGTATGGCATGAGCCTTGCTAAGGAGGCAGACTGCGCAGTCCAGCTGCACACGGAGAGCTTCGACGAGGAGAAGTTCAGAGAACTCGGGGGGTATGTGAAAGAGGTTGGAATAAAGCCGTACAAGGTTGTCAAACACTTCTCTCCACCGCTGATCAAGGTGGCTGAGGAGGTCGGCGTCTTCCCAAGCGTAATCGCGAGCAGGAAGAACATAAAAGCCGCGATAGAGCAGGGAAACAGGTTTATGATGGAGACGGACTACATAGACGACAAAAGGCGGCCGGGGGCTGTCCTGGGACCGAAAACCGTTCCAAAGAGAACGAAGGCTTTCCTGCAGAACGGAGTTTTCACAGAGGAGGACGTTTACAAAATCCATGTCGAGAATCCAGAGAAGGTCTATGGGGTTGAGGTGGAGGAGTAGAGAGAGTTTTCTCCACTAATTATCGTTTTAAGGAAGCCATTACTTCTTCTTTTGAGCTCTTCCGGCTTAATAATGATGGGATCTACCAGCTCGCCATATTTGAAAAGGACCTCAATTACAACGCCTATCAGTAGCCTATCGAAATCAACTTCAGACACTATGAGCACGTCTATGTAGCTCTCCTCGTCGTAGTTACCCTCGCCGTGGAGCCAAAGGGAACAACCGTGACGTCACCGTTGGAGTAGCCAACTACTCTGCACAAAACTCTCAATCCCCAGTGAGGCGCTCTGCCGTTCTTTTGACGAAGTTGAGGACTTCCTCAGCATAATCAATCATCTCCAGGGGCCACGCCCTCCGAGTAGTACTCAAAGGGAGAACCCTCAGGGTAGGCATCTGGACAGTGGGGTGCTATTAGTTCATAGTTAAGTTCCATAGCCATGTGGAACAAGTCTCTCAAGACATCAAAGCATTCATCTCACAGGTTTCTGAGAAGTCTTGTTATGGAGTGGCCGATGGGGGCAAAGCCCACTTCCCGAAGGAGTGCCTTAACCGCCAGCTCTGCCACCTGCTGGGCCTTGAAGCTCACCCACTCATAATCTCCACCTTCCAAGTCCCTGAGGACGGAGCGAAGGGTCTTCTCCGCCTGCTCCATCCACCTCTCGTGTTCGACCCGCCTGAACATAGACATCACAAAGAATTCGGAGTGGGAGTATCTAATCCCTTCGTTAGACCTCCACTCTTCTCACAACCCTAACCACTCCAGGACCTCCGATTTCGCCCTTCACCTCGAAGATCTTCCCGAGGAACCTCTCCACAACCCAGACGTTGGTAACGAGGTGGTTCGTTATCTCCGCGACCTTCATCTCTCCGCCGGCTAGCGCCAAGAAGGGTATCAGCTGGTCACCAAGGAACCTATCCACCGCGGCCCCGCTCGTCAGCGCCTCCAAAAGCTCGTCCGCCGCTTCCCTGCCAACGGCCTCCGCCGGCTTGCCGCGCTTCCCCAGAGCATCCCCGCCGAGCCTCAGTCCATCGGTCTCGACCCAGACGACGATGCCGCTCCCCGGGCCGAACGAGCGTGAAATCTCTCGCTTAATCTCTACCGGAACGTTATAAAGCTCCAGCAGTCTCTCTTGGGTCGCTTTGGCCTGTCTCTCGGCAACGTGGGCCGGCAGATTGGTCGCGTGGCTTGTTCCTGCGAAACGGCCTATGCGTCTCCATTCAAGCGCCTTTAACGGCTTCCTCTTCTCCCACGGCTCAACTTTGCCGACTATCAAACCGCGACCCTTCGGGTAGTGGCCCCTTCGCCTGATTTCAAGCTCAGCATTTAGCCCCATCGTTTCAAGCGCGAAGAGAGTGACGTTCTTCAGATAATCAATCGGTGGGCTCCAGGGGACGTCCGTCCCCCCTGTTATCTCGAAGCTCCCGCCAGTGAAAGCCATAGCCGGCAATAACGCCTGAAGAACGAGGGTTATACTTCCAGTGGTGTTTATAGGGACGCGAATGTGCTTCGGCTTTGTCTTACCCGGAATGAACTCAAGCTCCGTCGAACCAACTCCCGCACCTTCAACCCTAGCACCGCCCAGCTCCTTCAAAGCCAGAACCCCATGGAGGTGCTGAGGCCTTAAGCCGGGATTGGGGCGGTTTACCCTAATCCGTTTTATCCTAGTTGCCTTTCCAGTGACAATGGAGAGTGCAACGGCCGTCCTGAGTATCTGGCCTCCTCCTTCACCATAGGAACCGTCTATCTCGACCCACTCCATTCTCCCACCAATTGAATCTCCAGCGAGGTTCTAAAAAACCTGACGAAAAGGCTTTTAGTATCCAGGGTAAAAACTCCAGTGGTGGGAGAATGGACGAGCTTGAGTTCTGCCTAAAAAGCCTCAGCTATCCCTTGGGAACCCTTTTGGAAGGGCGTGAGAGAAAGATAGGAAGCCCCATCAGGGTCACAAAAGAGGGCATCATCCTGTCGGAAATCCCCTTCGCAGCCCTCTGTTATCTGACGGGAGTAGCGCTCTTCGACTCCCTTGACTTCGTTGACAAGAAAAGGCTGAGCGGAGACTACAACTCACTGGAGGCCTTCAAAGGGAAGCTCCTAGGCTCAAAGCTTGGAGAAAGGCTGAGGCCATACCTTGAAAGCCCAGGAAAATACATCTCACCCGGCGGTAGACTCTCAGTAGACTGGCTGGAGTTCCAGGGGAGGGTCAAAAAGGTCAGGCCATACCTCGAGTGGCTCAAGGTTCTCGCGGAAGAGGGAGACAGAAAAGCTTTCTTGGATGGGGCATCTTTTCTCTCTGAGCTGAGCGTCGACGAGGGCCTTCTCCTGGGGTATATCGCCGAGGATGAAAAGCTGAAGGAGCTTATCAATGCCGCGCTCGGAAAACACAACCCCGACTTTAAAGGAGCGGTCAAAAGATACTTCTCGGCCCTGAGAAGCTAATCCCCGAGTCCTCCAAAATCTGATGGGATGAAGCCGAGGTTGACCACGACGGCCGTCTCAAGGGCGGCATCTCTATTTATCCCTTTTTCCATGAGTTTCTTAACAATTGCCACAAGGAAGTCGAGGTTCCTGTAGTTTAGAAGCCACTCAGGGTAGTCCGTGAAGAGGGACGGGTCAACCGGAAGGCCAAGCCTCCTCCCCAGCTCGCCGGCAAACTCCTCCCTTGCCATGGGTGGAAGGTTCATCCTAACCGCGAAAGGAATCCTAGTGTATTTTTCTGGCCAAACCGTCTCCACGACGACAACCTTCTCATTCATCATCTCCAAAACCTCAGTAAGGGAAGGCTCCCTAAGTAGAAGTGCCCCATCTGGAATCAGGGGTTCGAGGTTGATTCCGCGCAGGTTGACGACCAGCGTGGGAAGGCCGAGTTCAAGGGTTTTTCTGATGCTGATGGTCAGTCCTCTATTCCTCTTCTCCAGGCTCCCCCCGGAGCGCTCCTCCTTCAGCCTCCCGTAGAGTTCCTCGCTGAGGAGCGTGAGCTGGTAGAGTTCCTCTGCATCACCAACGTGAAGAACGCCATTCGAGAGGAGTTTGAGGCCGAGCCTTGAGGCGAGGGCGGACAGCTCCTCCTCGGTGCGTGTGGTTATCGCCCGCTTTCCCGAGGTCTTCTCCCTGCCTCTGCCCACGAGACGGTAATCGGCTGGATGAAGGCCTTTCGCATTCATAAAAGCCTCTAACGCCTCCAAAGCGGTTTCCTCGCTGACCGCATAGACCTTTATGAACTCAACGTTCTCTCGCCTGTCAACGCCGATGAACACGACCGCGTCGGTCCTCTCCTTCGGAATGAGGATGTCCTCCATACTCACCGCCAGTTAGAGGCGCTCATCAGAGGCCCATCGCCCCAAGAAGCTCCCCTGTGTCGAGGTTGATGATCTTCACTTCCCTCTTCCTCGTGTCAAGCAAAGCGACGCTCTTGACCCCAGTCAGGTAGCCGCAGACCTCCCCCGGGTTGATGAGTATCGTCCTACCCACCTCGCGTATCTCGTAGCGGTGGGTGTGGCCGACGACGACCACATCGTAGAGCCTGCTCCTTGCCAGCGCCCTGACGAGGACCTCGTTCGTCCCGTGGGTTACAGCTATCTTCATGCCATCTGCCTTAAGTTCTATCAGCTCGTCGTAGATGCCAAGCGCTTCGTAGAGACCCTTCCTCTCACCGTCGTTGTTGCCGAAGACCCCTCTAAGCGGCGCCTTGAGCTTTTTAAGCTCACCCGCGACGAATGGAGCAACATAGTCCCCGGCATGGATGACGAGTTCAACGTTCTCGCGGTTGAAAAGCTCCACCGCCTTCGCTATAGCGGGAAGGTTGTCGTGAGTATCACTCATTATCCCTATCAGCACTATCACTCACCCCATACGAATTTCTCCCCAAGTTTATAGGGTTATCGAGGACTCCATTGTCCAGGGGTTCGTATGTACCCATGAATTCATTCGAGTGGAAAAGGAACTGGCACAATCGAGTTCAGCAGGGTTCCAAGCTGTTCCGGCAAGGTTTATTAGCCAAAAATCTTAGGTCGTTCAGGTGGTATCATGCTCACTGGGAGGGCACTCGTAGCCGTTAAAATCCTCAGGCCCTTCGGCGATTGGAATGCCGGGGACGTCGTTCTCGTGGAGGACTGGAAGGCGAGGGAGCTGTGGGGGGCCGGTGTGGTTGAGGTCATTGACGAGACTGACAAGATAATAGGTGAAATAGACAGGGCGATAGCCGAGGAGAGGGAGAACGAGCCTGTGATGCCGCTTCCGGCCGGCCTATACGACAGGGCCGAGTTCTACATGCACTACCTCGAAAACTACGTCAGAATGAACGCCGGTGAGGGCATAGAAACCATAAACGTCAAGCTCACCAAGCTGGCCAACCTCAAGAAGAAGACCGAGTACCTAAAAAAGCTGCGCTTCAACAAGATACTGAAGGCCGTAATGTGGCGCCCAAACAGCCTTGAACTGCTTTCCCGCCTTTCGCCCGAGGAGAGGCGCGTTTACCTCCAGCTTTCAAAGATAAGAAACGAGTGGCTCGGTGAGGAGTGATGGACCGCGAGGATATGATTGGGAGATACGCGAACTTCCTGAAGGGTTACGTGGACAACGAGGGCAGAGGAGTTTATCTAAACAAGCTGAAGGACCTGCTGACGCTCACCCCAAAGCGCTCACTCTCGATAGATTGGACGCACCTCAATTCATACGACCCGGAGCTTGCGGCAGAACTCTTGGAGAACCCAGAGGAGAGCATTTTAGCGGCCGAGGACGCGATTCAAATAGTCCTCCGCGAACAGCTCCTGAAAGAGGAGGAATTTAAGGTTCATGCGCGCTTCTTTAACCTCCCTAAGACGCTCTTGGTGAAGGAGATAGGGAGCGAGCACATAAACCGTCTTATACAGGTTGAGGGAATCATCACACGCGTCAGCGAGGTCAAGCCCTTCGTTGAAAAAGCCGTCTTCGTCTGTAAGGACTGCGGCAACGAGATGGTAAGACTCCAGAGACCATACGAGAACCTCGTCAAGCCTGCCAAGTGCGACGCCTGTGGAAGCAGAAACGTCGACCTTAACGTAGAGAAGAGTCGTTTCATAAACTTCCAGAGTTTCCGCCTTCAGGACAGACCCGAGAGCTTGAAGGGTGGTCAGATGCCCCGCTTCGTCGATGCAATTCTGCTCGACGACCTCGTTGACACGGCTCTGCCGGGTGACCGCGTTCTCGTTACCGGAATCCTCAGGGTTATCCTCGAGCAGAAGGACAAGAGGCCCATCTTTAAGAAGGTTCTTGAGGTCAACCACATAGAGCAACTCAGCAAGGAGATAGAGGAGCTTGAGATCTCTCCAGAGGACGAGCAGAAGATACGCGAGCTTGCCAGGAGGAAGGATATAGTTGACGCGATAGTGGACTCAATAGCACCGGCGATATGGGGCCACAGGACGGTGAAGAAGGGCATAGCTTTAGCTCTGTTCGGCGGAGTTCAGAGAAACCTGCCCGACGGGACCAAATTGAGGGGAGAGAGCCACGTCCTGCTTGTGGGAGACCCCGGAGTAGCTAAGTGCGTTGATTACAACACAGAGGTTGTTTTGGCCGATGGGAGCCTGAAAAAAATTGGAGAGATTGTTGAAGAAGCCGTTGAGAGGGCGGAAAAGGATGGGACACTCGGGAAGGTTGACGATGGTGCCTACGCTCCTATCGACCTTGAACTTTACACCCTCGACGCGAAGACCCTGAAGGTAAGAAAGGTCAAGGCCAATATAGCCTGGAAGAGAACCGCTCCAGAGAGAATGTTTAGGGTAAAGACCGGCAGCGGCAGGGAGATTAAGGTAACGCCAACTCATCCCTTCTTCGTCTTTGAGGACGGACAGTTTAAGACGAGGAAAGCGGAAGAGCTTAGAGAAGGGGGTTTCATAGCAACACCGAGAAAAGAAAGCGAACCGAGAATTATACCTGAAACGGAGGATGAGAACCTCAGAAAACTTCTAGCGGAGTCCGACATCTTCTGGGATAGGATTGAAGAGATCGAGGAGTACAAACCGGAGCACCCCTGGGTCTACGACCTCCAGGTTCCGGAGCACCACAACTTCATTGCCAACGATATCTTTGTCCACAACAGCCAGATTCTCCGCTACGTGGCTAATTTAGCTCCAAGGGCGATTTACACGAGTGGTAAAAGCAGTTCTGCGGCTGGGCTGTGTGTCTCTCCGGATTCGATTATTGAGACAAACATGGGCAGGATTGAAATAGGAAAACTCATTGAGAAGGTCACCCCTGGGGAAGTTGATGATTACAAGAGCGTTGACGCAGAGGTCCTTGGACTTGCAGTGAAGACCAAAGACGGCGAGAGAAAAGTCCTGCGCCTCTGGAAGCTAAAGGCTCCCAAAGAACTCGTTCGCATTAAAGGGGAGAACAGGAAAGAGATAACAGTGACCCCCGAGACGAAGCTCCTGACACCAAATGGATGGGTACAGGCACGGGAGATAAACGGGCAGGTTCTAACTCCCGAGGAACCGGTAAGAATAACAAAAGAATTCATTCCCTCCCCCTACGAGTACGTCTACGATCTCACGGTGGAAGGTTCTCACAGCTTCATAGCCAACGGCTTCGTTGTCCACAACACAGCGGCGGCAGTAAGAGACGAGTTCACCGGCTCGTGGGTCTTAGAAGCGGGTGTTCTCGTCTTAGCGGACGGTGGATTCGCCTGCCTGCATCCGGACTCAAGGGTTCTCGTTGACGGAAGATATCAGAGAATTGAAGACCTCTTTGAGCTGAACAAGTCCTACAAGGCCCTCTCAGACGGTCAGGTCGTGGACATTCAGGAGAAGGAGATAAACGTTGTTGCCCTCGACCTTGAAAGCATGAAGACAAAGGGTTCAAAGGCAACAATAATCCGCAGGAAGCCCTGGAAGGGAGATCTCCTCAGGATAAAGTTCCACTCCGGCAACGAGGTAACCCTAACTCCAGACCACCTCCTGGTGGACGGAAGGACGCTTGAGTGGAAGGAGGCTGAGAAGTTCAGGGTTGGAGATAGGATTGTCGCCCCGCTTAAACTTTCCCAAGTTAAAGAACGGGTTTACATACTCGACATTCTGCCATCAAACTGGAAGGTCAAATTGACCCGGGAAGAAAAGGAAGAACTGAAGGCAGAGGTCCTCAAGAGGTTCAAGACCCTTGCTGAGTTCAACAGGAAGCACAACGTTTCTAAGGATTTCCTTTCAGGAAAGGGTTCCATCAGCATTGGGAAGTTCAGGAAGATACTCTGGGAACTTGGGATTTACGAAAAATGGCGTGAAAGACCGTTAACCTACGGTCCAAACTACCGCAGGGAGCGCCTTAAGGTCGCTTACATAACCCCAGAGCTTGCCTACTTCTTGGGTTTCCTCTATGGAGACGGGTGGATAAAACGAGATGGCTCGAAGGTTCACGTCCGCATTGTGCAGTCAAAGATTCACAGAGACCAGATACAGGAGATTAAGAGCGCCTTTTCAAGCTTCTACGGTGGACAGCTGAGAGAATACGAGCGGACAATGAGAAGCGAGACGGTCACCTTCCACGTCAGTTCACCACTGCTCGCTTACCTCTACGAGTATATCACCGGAGACAGCCTCAAGAATACTTTCTCCTTGGACGATGAGGCCCTGAAGGGCTTTGTTGCAGGAGCACTTGACTCTGATGGCTGCGTGTCCATTAAGAGGAGCAAGAAAGGCAGCATTGTTCATATAGAATTCATGCTCTCAAGCGACTTTGAAAAGGATAGGGCCTTTGCACTCCTGCTCAGGAGATTCGATGTGTACGCGCGCGTAATTCAGGGGGATAACGCTAACAAAATTCGGATAACTGGAAGAGAAGACGTGACAAACCTGCTTAACGCGGTCAAAGGTTACAGCGTTAAAGCCAAAGACATACCATCCAAAAAGCACCTTGTTTCTTCGAGAAGCGATAAGGTTCCCGCTGAACCTGTAATGAGAGTTGCAAAGGAGATCATTAAAAGTGTTCCGACTAAGCTACTTCAAGAGAGGGGGCTTTGGAGTACGGTTTACTCCTACGCCAAGGACAAGTATCAGCCCAGTAGAATCCAGCTGAGAAAACTTGTAGTAAAACTCAGCGATGTCCTAACCCCTGAGATCAGACTTAAGCTTGAGATTCTATCGACAAGGGATTATTTCTTGGATGAAATCACCTCAATCAAAAAGATCCCCTATGAAGGCTACGTTTATGACCTCTACGTTCCGGGAGAGCACAACTTCGTCGCCGAGGGAATAATCGTTCACAACTGCATAGACGAGTTCGACAAGATGAGTGACAGGGATAGGAGCGCCATACATGAAGCGCTGGAACAGCAAAGCATCAGCATCAGTAAGGCGGGCATCACTGCGACGCTTAACTCGAGGACAACCGTCATAGCGGCCGCAAATCCGAAGTACGGCCGCTTCAATAGACATAAGAGCCTCCCGGAGCAGCTCGACCTCCCGCCCACATTGCTCAGCCGTTTCGACCTTATCTTCCTCCTGTTGGATGAACCTGATGAGAAGGTTGACGCGAGCATAGCTGAGCACATCCTTAAGGTCCGCAGGGGGGAGGCTGAGGCCGTAACGCCGAAGATACCCTACGACCTGCTCAAGAAGTACATAGCCTACGCAAGGAAGAACGTCCATCCCACTCTCAGTAGGGAAGCGATGGATGAGATAAAGCGCTACTACATGAGGATGAGGAAGGGGTTCAAGCACTCCGGCGAGGAGGAAGGCGTACAACCGATTCCAGTGACTGCCAGACAGTTAGAGGCCCTGATAAGACTCAGTGAGGCCCACGCGAGGATGCGGCTGAGCGAGACGGTAACCAGGGAGGATGCAAGGGCGGCAATTCAGATAATCGAGGAGATGATAAGGACCATCGCTACTGATGAGGAAGGAACGCTCGACATATCCATCCTCGAGGTCGGTAAAAGCTCCAAGAAGATAAACAAGATTGACAGGCTCCTTGACGTCATCAAGAACCTTGAGAGTGAGGGCGAGTTCGGAGCACCGGAGGATAGGGTTATCGAGGCGGCGAAGCAGGCCGGAATTGGTACGGAGAATGATATTAGGAAACTGCTGAACGACCTGAAGAGGGATGCGAGGATATATGAGCCAAGGGCTGGGTTCTACAGGGTGCTTTGAGTTTTCATTTCCACTCTTTCTTGACAACCCACGCCAAAAGGTTATAAACGGGGCAGGGGAGGTAAGATGGAGGTGAGAGCATGAGCGAGAAAAAGGTTGACTTTTACGATTTCGAAGGTCTTCTGGAGAAGGCCCATGATGAGCTTCCAGAGAACGTCAAAAATCACGCTTCACGTTTTGAGGTTCCCGCGGCGCAGGTTACGATAGCCGGCAACAGGACGATAATCGAGAACTTCCTAGACATAGCCGAGGCTATGAACCGCGAACCGAACCACCTTCTTAAGTTCCTGCTGAGGGAGGTCGGAACCGCTGGAACGCTTGAGGGAAGGCGCGTTATCCTTCAAGGACGCTTCACGCCATACCTCATAAGTAACAAGCTCAAAAAGTACCTCAGAGAGTTCGTCATCTGCCCGGTCTGCGGCTCACCGGACACGAAGATCATCAAAAAGGGTCGCTTCTACTTCCTCAAGTGTGAGGCCTGTGGAGCTGAGACGCCGATACAACACATTTGATCCCCTTTTTTTCTTCCGGCGTTTTACTTTCAGTCCAAACTCAATGGATGTTTTATCCATTAGGGCATTCTAAGGGTTGAAAACCCTTTTAAACTTTACAAACTACAAGTGCCAGGCATCATGCCACCCAAGGGGGAGTTCTCATGAGCATGGAGGAGAAGGTCAACGAACTGTATGAGAGGAAGAGAGAGATTTTGGCGATGGGCGGCGAAAAGGCCGTGGAGAAGCAGCACGCCAAGGGAAAGCTCACCGCCCGCGAGAGGGTTGAAAAACTCCTCGATCCTGGGAGCTTTGTCGAGATTGGAATGTTCGTCAAACACCGCGGAACGGAGTTCGGAATGGACAGGAAAGAGCTTCCGGCGGACGGTGTCATAACCGGCTATGGAACCATCGACGGCCGTTTGGTCTTCGTCTTCGCCCAAGACTTCACCGTCATGGGCGGCTCTCTGGGGGAGATGCACGCGGCGAAGATAAAGCGCGTCATGGAGCTAGCCCTTGAGGCCGGTGCACCGATTATAGGCCTCAACGACTCCGGGGGAGCGAGGATTCAGGAGGGCGTCGACTCGCTCAAGGGCTACGGCGACATCTTCAAGATGAACACCCTCCTGAGCGGGGTGGTTCCACAGATTACGGCTATAATGGGTCCTTGTGCTGGAGGAGCCGTCTACAGCCCCGCCATAGGTGACTTCATCCTCATGGTGGATAATCCGGCGAGCTTCATGTTCATCACTGGGCCGCAGGTCGTCAAGGCCGTTACCGGCGTAGAGGTTACACCGGTACAGCTCGGTGGAGCGATGGTTCACGCCCAGAGGGCCGGCCAGGCTCACCTTATAGGAAAGAGCGACGAGGAGGTTCTTGCCCTCATCAGGAGGCTCATCGGCTACCTCCCGTCAAACAACGTGGAGAAGCCGCCGCGCGTCAAAACCAGCGACTTGCCGTTCAGGAAGACCGAAAACCTCTACACCATCGTTCCAGATGATCCGAACAAGGGCTATGACGTGAGGGGGGTCATCTATGAGATAGTTGACCGCGACGAGAACGGCAACCCGGATTTCCTCGAGATTCTTCCGTACTTCGCTCCGAACGCCGTCGTTGGCTTTGGAAGGATGAACGGGGGGACGGTTGGCATCGTAGCGAACAACCCGATTCATCTCGCCGGCGTTCTCGACATAGACAGCTCAGACAAGATTGCGCGCTTCGTGAGAACCTGTGACGCCTTCAACATCCCGATAGTTACGCTCGTCGACGTTCCGGGATATCTCCCTGGAACGCAGCAGGAGTACGGCGGAATCATCAGGCACGGCGCGAAGATACTCTACGCCTACGCCGAGGCGACGGTGCCGATGGTTACAGTTGTGCTGAGAAAGGCCTACGGTGGGGCGTATCTCGCGATGGGAAGCAAGCACCTCGGTGCCGACTTCGTCTATGCGTGGCCCACCGCGGAGATAGCGGTCATGGGTCCGGAGGGGGCGGCGAACATAATCTTCCGCAAGGAGATAGCCGCGGCCGAGAAGCCTGAGGAAGTCAGACAGCAGAAGATAGCCGAGTACAGAGAGAAGTTCGCCAACCCGTATGTGGCAGCTGCTCGCGGCTACATCGACGACGTCATAGACCCTGCTGAAACGAGGGCGAAGATAATCATGTCGCTAGAGGCCCTGGGGAGCAAGCGCGTCAAGCTCCCGCCGAAGAAACACGGCAACATACCGCTGTGAGGTGTTAGCATGACGACGATGGCGGAGTTCATAGAGGGACTTGACCTCACCGTGCTGGGTGTTACAATAGTTTTCACCGTGCTGTCAATACTCGCGGTGGTTCTCTACGCCGTTGGCTGGACTGAGAGAAGACTCGTTGAGAGGGAGACTGCGGCCGCTTCATCTCCAGCACCCACTCCAGTCCCCAAAACAGAGGCGGAGGAGAAACAGGAGATACCGCCGAGGGACCTCGCGGTTATAACGGCCGCGGTTTTGGCTTACACCGCCGAGAAGGCAAGCCAGCTCAGACCCCTACCCTTCAGGAGAAAGGTTTCCGACGCGTGGCGTCTCTACGGCCTGCAGAGTTCAATGGAGGATGGTGAGGATTTCAACTACGAGTTAGGGAAGTGGTGAAGATGAAAGTCAAGGTCATCGTTGACGGTGTTGAGTACGAAGTTGATGTCGAGGAACTCCCTGGGGGGAAGTTCCGGGTAATGTTCAACGAGAAGAGCTACGATGTTGAAGCGAAGGGGCTGGGAATCAACGTCGGAGCTTTGAGCACACCATCCCAGGTCTCTGGTTTGGGTGTTCCGGCCGCTGCTTCTTCTCCAGTATCGGCTCCAGTTGCCCCAGCCACTCCAGCAACCTCAACACCCGCTCCAGCGGGAGAGGGTGTTGTTACGTCCCCAATGCCGGGTAAAA
>Ga0256829_1001114_pt1 | contig 23158 bp, 24 predicted proteins | sample 131447metaG_FD_185979 | JGI IMG/M metagenome (GOLD analysis project Ga0256829, IMG submission 185979) | Hydrothermal vent microbial communities from Lau Basin, Pacific Ocean - 131-447 | ecosystem: Environmental > Aquatic > Marine > Hydrothermal vents | place: Pacific Ocean: Lau Basin | collected...
AAATATTATCAAATGTACGGTTAAGTGTCTTTGACTTAAAGTTTTTCATCCAGCCTTGTTCAGAAAAAGATATGCTGTCTCCAACTTTTACATTTCTTTGTGTCATAGCAACCCAGTAAGTGTTTTTCTTGTCATTTACTTTCATATATGTATATCCACCGCTGCTAATAGTTTTAACAATTTTTGCAGTATGATTTGTTGAGGCAAAAAGCCCAAAGCTTAAGAGTAGAGTTATGATGAGTGATTTCATTGAGTTCCTTCAAATTATTTAAGCCATTGTAAACAATAAAAGTTAATAAAAAAGTATCTTTTAACCAAAATATAGATAAAATCGCGATAATCATAATATAAAGAGTAAAAATATGCTAAAACCACTACTAATAGAAATCGGTGTTGAAGAACTTCCAGCTGTTCCACTTTTAAAAGAGATGAAAAATATTACTAAAAAATATAGTGATATTCTTGAGAAATACTCACTTTTATGTGAGTTTGAATTTTACTATACTCCTCGCCGTTTGGTACTTTGGCATAGAGAGTTTGCAACTGCTCAAGCAGATAGCGTAGAGGAGTTTTTTGGAGCACCTTTGAGTGTGGCTTATAAAGATGGTAAGGCAACCCCAGCAGCAAATGGTTTTGCTAAAAAGTGTGGAGTTTCTTTAGAAGAACTATCAACTATAGATAAGGGTGGTAAAGAAGTTCTTTACTATAAAAAAGATGTTAAAGGAAAACCATCTGTTGAACTGCTTCCTGAGATTGTAGAGTCATGGATAAAGTTACTTGATTTTGGTAAATCTATGAGATGGGGTAGTTTAGATGAGAGCTTTATCCGTCCTATTCGTTGGGTAAATACTCTTTTAGATGATGAACTTATCCCCATGACACTATTTGGTGTAAACTCTGCTAAAACTACTTTTGTTCATCGTATCTCAAATTTTGATGCAGTCTCTATTGATGGTGCAAAAGATTATTTTAAAACTTTAGAAAATGGAGGAGTTACGCTTTTTCCAGAATTAAGAAGTGAAAATATTTTAAAAGACTTTAAAAAAATAGAAGCAGAAAATGGTGTTAATATTGAAGTTGATGAGGAACTTTTTGCAGAAGTAGTGGCTATCACTGAAAATCCTACTGCACTTCTTGGTTCTTTTGATGAGGCATTTTTGCGTTTACCTCCTGAAGTGATAATAACTTCCATGAAAGAGCATCAGAGATATTTTCCTGTTTTTAAAGATACAAAACTTATCAACAAGTTTGTTGTTGTATCAAATGCTTTAACAGATGATTTTTCGCAAGTTATTGCAGGAAATGAGAGAGTTTTGCGTCCTCGTTTAGCTGATGGACTTTTCTTTTGGGATAATGACCTTAAAAATGGACTTAGTACAAAAGGACTTGAAAAAGTTGCCTTTTTTAAAGGTCTTGGAACTGTTGAGGATAAGATAAAGAGAGAAGGTGTTATAGCATCTACACTTTTTGAAATGTATAAGATAGAGGCATCCAAAACTGACCTTGATAGAGCAGTAACACTTGCAAAAGCTGACCTCATGAGTGAAATGGTTTATGAGTTTACAGAGCTTCAAGGACTTATGGGTGGATACTACGCAATAGAGCAGGGCGAAACTAAAGAAGTTGCAACTGCGATAAGTGAACAGTATCTACCAGATGGTGAAGATAGTTACTTACCATCAACAAAGCTTAGTGCTATAGTTGCGATGAGTATAAAACTTGATACTCTTCTTGGACTTTTTAGCGTAAACCAAATCCCAACAGGCTCTCGTGACCCATTTGCTCTTCGCCGTGCTGTAAATGGAATCATCCGTATAGCAAATGAATATGCATATGAGTTTGATATAGTTAAAACGCTAGGTGAACTTGCAAGTAACTATAAAGAGATAGACTTAGAAAAGTTAGAAGGCTTTATCTTAGAGCGTATAAAAAGATACTACAAAGTAAATCCGTCTATCATTGAAGCTGTTTTAGCTTCAGGGGAGAGAGAACTTTTAGCACTTGGTCAAAAGATAAATGCCCTAGACTCTCTTGTAAACTCAGAAGGATTTGACGAAGTATCTTCAACTTTTAAGCGTGTGGCAAATATTACTAAAGATATAAATCTAAATGAGACACTTTTTGTAAAAGCAGGACTTTTTGAAGAAAATGCAGAAAAGATACTTTATGAAAAATATAGTGAAGTTAGTAAAAAAGAGTATAACTCTTATGAAGAGGAGTTGGATGCACTTTTAGGACTCAAACCAGAGATAGACTCTTTCTTTGAAAATGTTATGGTAAATGCAGAAGATGAAGCGATAAAAAACAATAGAAAATCTTTAGTTGCTAGTGTTTATAAAAGTATTTTAAAGATTGCAGATATTAAAGAGGTTAGTGTATAAAGAGGTGTTTATAATTTGTATGATATTGCTATAATCGGTGCAGGTATCAATGGCTGTAGTGTAGCTTACGAGTTTACACAAGAGGGTAAAAAAGTTATTCTCTTTGATATAGAAAAAATAGCAAATGGTGGAAGTGGTGCGGCAGGTGCTTTTGTCTCTCCAAAGTTTAGTAAAGCAGGGGAGTTAAAAGAGCTACTTCATGACGCCTTTGTTTATAGTATGGATTATTATGAAAAACATTTCCCTCAGTTACTTAAAAAATCCCCTCTACTTCATGTAGCAAAAGATGAGACGGATGAAAAAACACTAAAGATATATAAAGAAAAAACTTCTCTTGATTTACTTACTCCAAATGATAAATATATAAAAATATTAACTCCTCAAGCCGAGTTAAAAGAGATAGTATCCATAAACGCAGCAGTAGTAAATGCACAGATGATGTGTAGAGCTATGGCAAAAAGTGCTAAGTTTGTAAAACAAGAAGTAAAAAACTTGCGTTATGATGATGGAACTTGGATAATCGAAGAGACTTATAGTGCGAAAGAAGTTGTCTTAGCGACAGGTGCTTATGAAAAAATCATAAAAGAGCCATATATAAATCTCAGAGGAGTATGGGGTCATCGTATAGATATTCAAACATCTACTATTAACCACAATTCTATCCACCAGTTTGTTTCTATTTCGCCAAGTGATAATGGAAGATTAGCTATCGGTGCAACGCATAATGTTCATTATCATCCACAAACTTCAAAAGAGTCATATGATATAAAATCAGGAAGAGAAGAGTTACTTCAAAAAGCTTCTTTAACTTTAGAGTTAAAGGATGTGAAGATATTAAAAGATTATACAGGTCTCCGTTCAGGCTCTTTTGACTATCTTCCTTTAGTTGGAAGTTTGGTTATGTCAAATGAGACACTTAAAAATCAAACCATAAACTTTAAAACTAAAAAACCAGACTATAATGCTTACACATATTATCCAAATCTTACTATGATAAATGGTAGTGGAGGGTATGGTTTTGTACTTGCACCATATCTTGCTAAGATTTTGAAAGAGTATATCTTAAAAGGTACTAAGATAGAAAAAAGCATAGTTCCTGCAAGATTTTTTTATAGGTATGCTAAAAAAATATAATCTATCGAACTCGTTTTTTTTCACCTTTAATTCTCTCAAAGGAATCTATCTTAGATGATAAAGTGCTTTTAAGAAGCACTTCAAGCTCAGATAATCTACCAAAATTTCTAACAATTTTTATAAAGTTTATGAGGGAGACTTTTCCTGTTTGTTCAAAGTTAGAGTAGGTTGTAGATGAGGAAAGTTCTGCTCCTTTGCTAAACTCTTTTTGTTTAAGACTGTTTTCTATACGGAGTTTTTTTGCACGGTGAGCTAAAACCAAAAGAATCTCTTCATCTGTCAGGGTTGAAAATGAAGCATCTATATTAACACTCTGTTTTTTAATAGAGTGTGCGTTTTTTTCATACTTTTTTAGTTTCGATAGTAGAGTATTACTCATGTAGTTCTCCTTGAAAGTCTCTTTTCATTACTTCTTTTAAAACTTGGTCTTGTTTCTTTTGAGAGATTTTGTATTGATTCATTAAAACTTTCATCTTATGATTTTTTAAATTTTTCATAGTTTCTATAGCACTACTTACAAATATTAAATCTATGGAAAACTCAATAGCAACATTGACAATATCTTGTAAGTTGATTTGTGAAAGAGCTTTACCTTTGAGCGTCATTTGATGCTCCTTGGTCTGTTTAACTCCTTTAGCATATGTAATATCATAAGCTGGTGTCGAATACCATTTATAATCATCACTACACATAAAGGAGAAGTTACGAGCATGATCATCTTGATTAACAAACATATAGTTGAAAAGCATTTGTAAAAAGAGTTGATTTAAACTTGAGGTTGCATTTAATTTTACTGCGACCCTAAATAGATCTTCATAACCTAAACTTCTAGGAATATTATAATCAATATGAAGGAGTCCAGCTAAAGAGTGTACATGAAACTTTTTACTTCCCTCTATATCAAATCTTTTAGTAACAAAATGATACTTGTTGTCTGATTCAACTAAATAACACTCACTTATGTTTATACCTGAATCTTTAGCCAATAAATAATATATATATTCTAGTTTAGAGTAGGTTGACTTGTTTTCATCTCCAGCTTGAGTATCATCGTATTTAATAATAACTGGGATAAACCCTTTAGGTGGTTTTTTTGTTCTATCTCCAAAATATACTTCTTTTGATTTTATGTTAATTGATGCAACAGCTTTACTTCTAGCACCACCAACAAAAGAGTGAGCTGAAACTAAAAAAGCATCATGAATTGATTTAAAATCATCCCCTCTTTTTAATTTTTTTACTTCTTCGTAAATATCTTTTAGGGAGAGTGTTTTATCAGTCTCTTCATTTAAGATATGGGCTGGTCTAAATTCTAATGCACCAAGTCCACGATTTCCAATAAAGAGAAGTTTATCAATAATTGTTGGTTTTTTTCCAGAGTTATTTTGTATAAAAAAATTATCTAAAATTTCTTCTGAAAAACTACCAGGAAGAGAATCACTAATAAAACCTGCTACTCTATTTAAATATACTAAAGAACTTGTTTCTATATCTTCAATATCTTTTGGAATAGATATAGGACTAGCTAAATATGCACCTTTTTCAAATTGACGCAGATATACTCTATCATCTACTTGATATATATCTGCAATGTGTTTACTGAAGAGATAAATGCTAACTTTATCAGCCATAATAGTTCCTAAAGTATTCAAAATTAATTACATATATTTGTAATTATAGCTAAATATTACATATAATTACAAAATAATGTTATTTAAAAATTTTAATATTTGATTTTTTAACAAAGTAAGACTCATCACAAAACTTAAGCATAGGGTAGTCACCTATTGAGTTTCCATAAGAGATGGTATGACTTGGTTTGTTTGTTCCTAAATACTCTTTTATTCTATCTGTTTTCTCTTCATAGTTGCAAACTGCACCATCAAAAAGACCTATCAGTTTATCATTATCTCTTAAAGTTTTTGTAGCTAAAAAACCATCATATCCTAGAAAATCACAGATATGTGGAAGATAAATATCAGGTGAAGCACTAACAAGAATAACTTTGTATCCATCTCGTTTTTTAGCATCAACTATATCTTTTATTTTTTGGTTCCATGGAATTTTGTTTACAAAGTTTCCTATATCTTTTTTTGTGTCATAGTCTGTAAAAAACATTTTAAATGACTTTCGTTTAACACTTTCTTTACTTGTAATACCAAATATATAGCCAAGAGCAAGTTTTACAAGAGCAAAAGAATTCTTATACACAGATACAAAAGTTAAATTGTGAAAGATAAATATATGATAAGTATCTCGTAAAGTAAGCGTTCCATCTAGGTCGGTAAAGATTATTTTATTCATAGATCAGACTTTAGTCAAAGTGAAGAATGTCTTTTGCTTGAATCATATCTTTATCTCCACGACCTGAAACATTTACTATGATAAGTTTATCTTTTATATTTGGTAGTTTTTTTAAGTATGCTATCGCATGTGAGGACTCAAATGCAGGGATGATACCCTCTTTTTGAGATAACCAAACAAAAGCATCTAAGGCCTCTTGATCTGTTATATTGTCATAAGTTATTGACTTGTTGTCATTATGAAATGCATGTTCAGGTCCAATCCCAGGGTAATCAAGACCAGCACTTATAGAGTGAGCTTCTAGTATCTGACCATCCTCATCTTGAAGCAGATATGACATTTGACCATGAAGAACACCAGGGCGACCTTTGTCAAGAGAACAACCATGTTTGTTTGTATCTACTCCAAGACCACCAGCTTCTATGCCAATACATTCAACTTCATCATCTTCTAAAAAGTGTTGAAACATTCCTATGGCATTTGAACCACCACCAATACAAGCTATAATATGGTCTGGAAGTCTATCTTCTTTTTCAAGTATTTGAGCACGAGCTTCCCAGCCTATAATAGCTTGAAAATCTCTAACCATCACAGGATATGGGTGAGGACCTGCAACTGTTCCTATGATATAAAAAGTATCTCTTGCATTTGTTACCCAATGACGAATAGCATCATTCATAGCATCTTTTAGTGTTTTACTACCACTTTCAACAGAGTTTACTTTCGCACCTAAAAGTTTCATACGAAATACATTTAACTCTTGTCTCTCAACATCCTTTGCACCCATAAATATCTCGCACTCTAAGTCAAGTAGAGCACAGATGGTAGCAGTAGCCACTCCATGTTGTCCTGCTCCAGTTTCTGCAATGATTTTTTTATAACCAAGTCTTTTTGCCATTAAGCCTTGTGCAATTACATTATTTACTTTATGAGCACCAGTATGGTTTAAATCTTCTCGTTTAAGATAAATTTTTGCACCAAGTTCATCGGAAATATTTTTTGCATAGTAAAGTGGGCTAGGGCGACCAACATAATCTTTTAGATAATAATCAACTTCCTTCCAAAATTCTTCATCAAATCTTATCTCATTATACTCATCACGAAGTTTTAAAAGAGTTGGCATGAGTGTTTCAGGAACATATCTACCACCAAAAATTCCAAAGTGTCCATTTTCATCTGGGTCAAATCTTGAAGGAGAAGGAATATACATTATTTAACCTCTATGATATTATAAACTTTTGTTTTTTCTTCAAGTTTTTTGATACCATCTAAAAAAGTTAGACCAATGATAAAACAACACTCTACACACTCTGCTCCAGTTTGCTTTACAAGTGTAGCCGCTGCATTTGCTGTTCCTCCTGTAGCTATGAGGTCATCTATAATTAAAACCCTAGCACCTTTTTTCTCACCAAAAGCATCTATGTGAACTTCTATTTCATCCACTCCATATTCTAGTGCATATTTTTCGCCAATAGTAGTATATGGTAGCTTTCCTTTTTTACGAATAGGCACAAAACCTAAACCCAACATCTGAGCCAAGGCTGCACCAAAAATAAATCCTCTAGCATCAATTCCTGCAATATACTCAAGATTATAATTTTTATATCTATCATGTAAATGTTTCATCAAAAGAGCATAAGCTTCTTTGTTGTTTAAAAGTGTTGTAATGTCTTTAAAAACAATTCCCTTTTTAGGAAAATCTTTTATGTCTCTTATAGAATCTTCTATTATCTTTCTTTCGTTGCTATTTAGTGTCAATTTTATTCCTTTTATAGTAGTGCATCTATGCGACTTTCAAGTGCCTTTATTTTTCCATTTAGTCTATCTGTTTCTTGTCTATGTTTAGAGTTACGACCTTTTAGAACTTTTAACTCATTTCGTAGTTTTGTTAGTTCTTCACTTAAAATATCAACATTTCCAAGTGCTCTTTGTAGTTGGATTTGATATTTACGGATAAGTATCTCTGCTTCTTGAAGTGTTAGCTTCATGAGGTTATTACTTCTTTGCTCTTTATCTGTAATGCTTTTAAAATAGTACATTTTAACAAAAAGATATATAGCCAATATAGAAACTATCGTTAAAAGTGACCATTCCCAAAACATAACTATCCCTCTATCTTTTCAACACGACCACAGTGACGACCACCATCAAAACTACTTGCTATCCAAGCATCTATGATTGATTCTGCAACACCCTTACCAACTATTCTCTCGCCAAAGCATAAAATATTTGCGTCATTGTGTCCTCTTGCAACTGTTGCAGTGTAAGCATCATGACAAAGTGCGGCACGGATACCATGATGTCTATTTGCTGCCATACTCATGCCTATGCCTGAACCACAGATAAGGATACCTTGAGCAGAGTTATCATCTAAAACTGCCAAAGATACTTTATGTGCATAATCAGGATAATCAACTCTATCCTTGTTAAATGGACCAAGGTCAATAACTTCATGACCTTTTTGTTTTAAAAGTTCAACTGTATAATCTTTTAGTTCTATTCCAGCGTGATCTGTGCCTATGTAAAATTTCATCTTTTCCCTTATGACATTAGTAAATTTAAAATAGTTTTTACAGGTAAAAATAGTAGATAATCTTTAAGTGGTGTCATGATTATTATCAAAACTATAATCATCCCATATCTTTCATTTTTGTAAAAAAACTCAGCTACTGCATTCACTTTGTATTTTAGTGATAAATGCATCAAAAAATGTGCTCCATCAAACTGCGGAACTGGTAGTAGGTTAAAAACTCCTAAAACAACATTGATAACAAGAAGTTGAAACATAAAAATATAAGTAAATATATATAAGATGCCATCTGCAGTTGTTGGTTGAGCCATAGATGCTACAGCGATTGATGCAAAAGCAGCGAGGGTGAAGTTGTAAACTATCCCAGCTAAATCAACCTGCATTGCAGCATTGTAGCCACCTCTTTGTATGACTTTTGAGACATTGATTGGAACAGGTTTTGCCCAACCAAATAAAAATCCACTATCAGCCCCAAGCAACATTGGTATAAAATACATAGAAATAGGTACGATAATAGTTCCAACTAAATCAACATGAGAGAGAGGGTTTATAGTAAGTCTTCCAGCATTTTTTGCTGTCATGTCTCCATATTTGTATGCAACCCAGCCATGCATTATCTCATGACCAATGATAGCGATAGCTAAAGCTAAAACAGCAGCAATTACTTTTATAATATCAAGAGATTCCATGGTAATCTTTATCTGTCCTTATTCTCTCTTCTCTTGCTTTATCTAAGTAAGGAGATTGTTCTAAGTCTGTAGGTGTTTTACCCATCCTATCCCAGCGTATTTCCCAGTTTTTATCTACAGAAAAGTATATAAACCAAGGTGTGCCTTCTATGTTGTCATAAGGAACACTTCCCCAAAAACGGCTATCATTTGAGTGGTCACGATTGTCCCCCATCATAAAGTAGTGGTTCTTTTCAACCTTTATAGGGTTAAAGTAAAAGAGCTGTATAGGGTAATGACCATCATTAACTATCTTATCATCATGATGAATACCAGGATGTTTTTTTGTGTATGGATTTTTAACCCAAAGTTTAGCATCTAAAACGGCTATCTCATAACCTTTAAAATGCTCTTTAATCCATTTGTCGCCCTCTCTAAAGTGAACAAAAAGGTTTTTCTTAGCTACAAAAAGTTCATCATCTGGAAGTGCTACACATCGTTTAACAAAATGCTGTTTGATATTTCCAGGATACCTAAATATAACTATATCACCTCGTTTTGGTTTATCTCCATCTATCAAACGAAGTTTATCACTCCAAGGCATGATAGAAACTTCTAAAAAAGGAATATGAGGCATAGAGATACCATAAGCAAACTTTTTAGCAAAAAGATGGTCTCCAATCAAAAGAGAGTCTTTCATACTTCCACTAGGGATTCTAAAAGCTTGTGCTATAAAAAATATAACAAACAAAACTATGACAATAGTTCCTACCCAAGAGTTTGAAAAACGGTATGCTTTAGCTAATAACTTTTTCATCTAAGCTCTCTCTTTGGCATTGATTTTTGCAGCTTTAAGAGTGTTACTTAAAAGCATTGCGATTGTCATAGGACCAACTCCACCTGGAACAGGTGTAATGTATGAGCATTTTTCGCTAACATTAGCAAAATCAACATCACCAACAAGTTTACCATTCTCAGCTCTATTTATACCTATGTCGATGATAATAGCACCATCTTTAAGCATATCTTCTTTGATGAGATTTATCACACCAACACCAACAAAGATAATATCTGCATTTAGTGTATGTTTTTTTAAATCATCTGTAAATATATGACAAATCTCAACTGTGGCATCTGCGTTTAAAAGCAAAGAAGCCATAGGCTTTCCAACTATATTTGAAGCACCAACTACAACACAGTTTTTCCCCTTAACATCTATCTTGTACTCTTCTAAAAGTTCCATAACACCAAGTGGAGTACAAGGTACAAAACCATCAAGGTTTGTTACCAATCGCCCAACATTGTAAGGATGAAAACCATCTACATCTTTTGCAGGGTTTACAAGTTCTAGTATTTTTGTTGTGTCTATCTGTGAAGGAAGTGGAAGTTGAACAAGTATTCCATCAATATTTTGATTTTTATTCATCATGGTGATAGTGTTTTCTATGGCTTCTTGTGATATGTCTTCTGGCATCTCATGACTAACGGAGTAAAAACCAACTCTATCACATGCTTTTTTCTTCATGCTAACATAAGCCTGACTTGCAGGGTCTTGACCAACTAAGATAACAGCTAAACCAGGAGTGTAACCTGTCTGCATTTTTAACTCTATAACTTCATCTTTAACTTTTTGTTCTATTTTTTGTGAAAGTGCTTTACCATCAAGTATCTGCATTTAAACCTCATAATCAATATTTTTGTTATTATACTCTTTTATTGTAAAGGTGAGGTTATACTTACTTGTTGTAATATCTATTTAGGTCGTAAAGTCCTGATTTTATTGGCTCTTTTTTATTGAAATAGTTTTGAAACCAGTCGTAGGTTTGCCAAAAATTTGCATCTCCTCTTAAAATGGAATATTTTTTTGCTTTTTTGATATATACTGCACTTCCATCAAAGTTTTTTATTAAGTCAAAAAAGTCTGGCAAGTCTTTATACTCAACAACTGCAAAAATATTTGGGTATGAACCAATTTGCTTTTCAATGAAATCTAATGTATCTAAATTTGAATTTAAAGTTCCCTCTTCACTAAACATAGAATCAACATTGTCATGCCATCTATTTATAACTATTGTTCCAACATTATCTTCTTTATTGGGTATTTTAATCCTCAACATAATAGTATTTATATTGTTACTTGTGAGGTGCTTTACAAATTCTGTTCCTGGTTTTGTGAGTGATCTTAAACCATTTATTAAATCATTTCTTGACTTAAATTCTTTTGGCATTTTTGGAGGTTTGTCTCCTTCCTTGTAGTAGTTTATTTTATCAAAATTAATGTTAGTAGATTTTAATATATGGTGCTTAACAACTGCTTCAATAAACTCGGTTTTTGGATATTTTGTTTTGTAAATAATATTTGTATATCTATGATATAACTTGGTATTTTTCCCATCTTTAATCATGCTAGAGTTTATATACCAAGATTTAAGCATTGGTAGTCTAGCTTTATTTGGCATATATGAGATAAAGTTTATTTCTCCCTCTAGTCTGAGAAAATCCATGTATCTTCTTATATTCGTTTGGTGAGAAATATTTCCAAAGACATTGTAACCTGCCACCAAAGAGTAGTATATTCTTTCAAATTGTGGATAGTCAATAACCCACATAGTTCTAGGTAACTCTCCTAAAACACCCTTGTGAACTGAAGCACTGTCAAAATGTCTATATATAGTTAAAAGAGGTGCATCCTCAGCTTTGTCTCCCTTCCAAATAGCTTCTAATCCTTGCCCTTTAGGATACATTTGTCTATATAATTTTTGCTTTGCAATAAAATATCTTTTATATTTATCTCTATACTTATCACTAAAAGTTTCTAGTAAACTTTGTGAACTTGTCTCTATTGGCATACTAAGATTGTCTGCTTGAAGAAGTAAAAAGTTTGGATTTGTTACAGATACATCATATTCTGGGTCTTGAAACATAACCCAAAAATGGTCATGTATAACATTTAGAGCCATTTGCCCTCTACAAACTGGTCCTCTTATAAATGTCATAACAATATAGTGTGAATTATTTAACAAAAACTGATAACGACTTTTAACTGGAATTTGTGCAAAAGATACAAAAGGATTAGCACTTGTTTTTGTTTCATAGTCTATATAATGAGGTCTCCCAATCCACTTGGTTTTTATAAAAAGTTTTTTAATTGTAGCCATTTTTGTATCATCAAATTCAACAACCATATGTGTTTTATGTACTATTGTGGAGTAAATTTTTTCTAGCCTGTAGTAAAATTTATCTACTTTAGGGTCATCAAAAGGGCGAACAGTTGGGATGATATTTATCTTTTGTGGTGAAGGAGTTTTTGAGCGAACAAGTTTGTAGAACTCTCTCCCTGTATCTTTAAAGTGAATATGTGCTAAAAAAAGATGTTCATAGAGGTATCTAGCAGTTACTGAGTGTTTAGCGTCTTGTTTGTTAAAAAAAGTTTCCCATTTTTTTATCTCAATAGAAGCCTTATAACTTGGCGTTTGTAATCTTTTTAAAGAGTTCTTATCCACTCCTTTTGCACCCTGAGCAATCCAGTTTGTAAGAGTAGTATATTCTTTATCTTTTAGTTGTACAAATCCATAAGGCATACCATGGTTTGGTTTGTCTTTAAAATACTCTCCCATCTCTTGTTTATTTCTAGGACAAATAAGCTTATCTTCTTCTGGTTTATAAGAACCTATAACTTTTGGGTGTTCTTTTTTGTCATGTAGCATGTGCATCATGATAGAGTCATTATAACTTGCATTGGTGTCAAAAGTTGATGTGATAGAGAAAAAACCTTTTTTACGCCACTCTTTTGTTTCATGTGCATCTATAAATAGACGAGTAGGTTTAGCAGCTTTTAAACGAAGTGCATCATATACTAAAAGTTTACTAGCCCCTCTGTCTATGCCTTCATAAGAGCTAAATTTTGCTTGACAAGGTGAGTTGTAGCAAGAGTGACAAACAACACATCTCTTATCAAGTATAGGTTTTACATCGCTTAAATATTTAACTTTTTTAGCTAAAGGGTCTATCTTTACTGGCTTTGGTATGGGTGCAGAACATCCTATAAAAAGAAAAGCAAGTGAGAATTCTAGTATAAAAAGTATTTTACTCATTTTTTTTGTCTTGTGTTGGTTTTAAAGCTTATATATATTATTTTGGATATTATACTGTTTTAATATGGGTATTGATATGAAATATATGTTTTTTTTAGTTATTCCAATTTTTATTTTTGCTAAAAGTGATTTTATTACACCACTTGAGTATGCTTCGCAATTTTATAAAAATCCTCGTGGTATAGGTTGTCAGCAGTGTCATGGTAATGATGGTGAGGGCAAACTGATTGCAAACTATATGTATAAAAATAAAAAAAGAAGTTTTCGCGGTCCTGAGATAAGAAAGATAAATTTTGATAAATTTTATAAGGCTCTAAATAGAAGAAAAAATGGTATGCCAAGATATTATTTGACGCAAAAAGAGATAGAAGCACTTTATCTTTATCTTCATTCAAAAGATAAAAAGGGCAATGCAAATGATAAGTAAGATAGAAGAAGCTTACAAAAGAAGGGATATTGAAGCACTAGATAAGTTGGCTGTACCTAGATATAGAGTTTTAAATAAGAAAAATGATTTTAGGTCTGTTTTAATGCTCTCATGCAATAACCTAAAACATCTTTTAAAAATCCAAGAACTAGAAGCAGACTGTATTATGCTTAACCTTGAAGATGGTGTTAGTCCTGAAGATAAACCATTCGCCCTTGTTCTTTGTGCTATCTTTTTATCTAAAATAGAAAAGAGTGATAAGAAGCTTGTTGTTAGAGTTAATGCACTTGATGAGGGTGGATATGAAGAGATTACTTATCTTAACCAGTTTATGCCAGATGCCATAAGAGTTCCAAAAATACGAGATGAAAAAGAAGTTAGAAGTGTTTTACATCTTTTAAAAGATGGGATAGAGTTACATCTTTCCATAGAAACTGCTTCTTCATGGGATAACTTATCATCCTTGGCTGTAAATAAAAATGTAACTACATTTCATCTTGGTATCTTAGACCTTTTTGCAGATATGGGTTTGCCTCAAAGTCTTATAAATATAGAAAATCCAACTATGAAGTATATTTTATCTCACTTTTTGATTAGCTCTTTAGCTCTAAAAGTAAGACCAGTATCCTTTATATTTCAAGAGTATAAAAACCTTGAACTGTTTGAGAAATACTTGGAACTTGAAAAAAGTATGGGGTACAGTTCTAAAGGATGTATATCACCTGAACAAGTAAGGTTGGTAAATAAAATCTTTGTAGATAAAGAAGAAGAGATAAAGAGAGCTAAAATTATCATAAAACTATTTGAAATGCATAAAAAAGAGGGTATAACAGGCTTTGTGGATGAAGAGTATGGTTTTATAGATGAACCAATATATAAGGGTGCTTTGAGTACACTTAGAATTTAATTTACGATTTGGAAATAATATGAACAATTTTTATAGAGTTATCTTTGTATCGCTAACACTTCTTTTTTTCTCTGCTTGTCAAGAAACAAATAAGAGTAAACCATATATCATGAATGCAAATAGTGTCAATCCAAATTCACTAGCTTATGTTAGTAAAGATAAGGCATTGGATAGAAAAAATAAGCTTGAAATGGCTAAAATCGTTGCTAACTCTAAGATAGAAGTAGCTAGAGTTGAGTCTAAAAAAGCAGTTGAAATCGCTAAAATAGACAGTGTAACTAAAAAAGATATAACAAAACAAACATCAAGAACAAAAGAAAAGCAAAGTATGATAAGTCTATATATGTCTATAGGTCTTATCTTGGCTTTTCTTGTTGGTATATACTTATGGTATAAACATAAGAAAAAAAGCTTAGAGATAAAAGTTAAACTAGAAGAAAATAGACTAAAACATGAGCTGATGATAAAAGAAAAAGAGCTAAATGAACAAAGAATTCAAAAAGTTCTTGACCTAGCTATTAGTGGTCAGTTACCTCAAGAATTACAAAAAGATTTTATAAATGCTTTAACTCAAAAAGGGAACAATCTAATAGAGTCTAAATGATAAGTTAAACTACTTTAAAGAAGTTCTTTGTCTAAATATGTTATTATCAATAAAATTATTTTAATTATATTAGATAATGCAATATACGAAGGATAAATATGAAGATTGCCCTATACCTTTTGGTTATAAGTTCTATATTTTTTTCAGGCTGTTCAACTCAATCATTTAAGTATTTTGATGGTGACGATAATACTGTGAAAACTGTTTCAGATGCCCAATATGAAAAAGAACTAAAATTTGAATGGAAAATTGCCAAAGGTGATCGTGTTGAGGTTAGTATTGCAAATCTTACAGCAGGTCAGGGCGACCAACAACTTAACCAAATACTGAGTAATGGTGGACAGCAAACGCTTACAAGAAATGGAACAGAGGGCTATCTTATTCCAAATAATGGTGAGGTTAGGCTACCTCTTATAGGCGTTGTAAATATCCTTGGACTTACAGAAAATCAGGCTGCTACAAAGATAACTAAACTTGTGAAGGTTTATCTTCGTAACCCTTTTGTAAGTGTTAAAATTTTAAATCAAAAGCTTTTTGTTCTTGGTGAAGTAAATGGAGCAGGTGTTGTGCAAGTTACAAATGGAACTATGTCTTTGTTTGAAGCTCTTGCTCGTACTGGTGACTTAACTGTAGATGCTGATAGAACAAATATTAAGATTATTCGTGGAGGATTGCGTCACCCTCAAGTAAGAGAAGTGAATCTTGCTGATATGTCTAAGATGAAATTAACAAGTCTTATCTTATTACCAAATGATGTTGTTTATGTGCAACCTCGTGCTATGAAAGCGTATAATGTAGCATTTAAAGAACAAACTCCATTCTTTGATATGCTAACAAGTATGATGTCTCCATTTATAACATTTGATACATTTTCAATAACAAAGGCTGCTCGTGTCATATACAAAAAATAACCCGTATATAAACCTAGAAGAACAGGAAGTAGATCTAAAAGAAATTGTATCTATGGTACTTCGATATAAAAAGTCTATTGTACTGGTTGTATTTTTGATAACACTCGTAGCAACTACAATGGCATATATGTCAAACAACAGATATGTAGCTACTCTTACATTACGAATTGATGTTCCAAAGAGTAACAAAGTTGATATTATCGCTACAGCTACAGGTTCACAAAGTGCTAATATGGGTGATGAAGTTACTTTGCTAAGATCTCGTTTTCTTGCAAAAAAAGTACTTGAAAAAGTTTTTATTGGTAACCGTTATTATGATAACTCAGGATATAAGCCTGTTGAACTTTATACTAGATCCCCCTTTCAAGTAAAAGTTGATAAAATTACATCAAGTTTGATAAACGAAAAGTTTCATATATCGCCAGTTGATAAAGAACACTTTAAATTGATGTTAAACATAAAAGCTAAACATGGTCATGCTAAAATTAGTTACGAAAAAGTTCATAAATATGGTAGCTTAATAAAAAATAAATTATTTACAATTAGTGTAAAAAAAGTGTCAGATATTAGAGATAAAGAGTATCTGTTTACATTTGTGCCAAATGAACAAATGTACCCTGCTATACAGTCGTCTTTAAGTGTTATTCCTTCCCAAGGTAAAAGTTCTATTCTTATCTTGGCATATAGAGATAATGTAGTTCAGCGTGCAGAAGATATACTAAATGAACTTGCTAGAGCATATAGAACACAGAGCATAAAGTATAAAAGTAATAGTGCTGAAAAGACTCTTAAGTTTATTGATAAACAGCTCTCACAAATAAATAAGTCCTTAGATATGTCTGCAAGTAACCTTAGGGACTATAAGTCTTTACATGTGATAATGAGTGTTGCAAATAAAACTTCAGTTGCCTCAGGAGTTCTAAGTAAGTACCAAGATCAGATGGCAGAGTTAATGCTTCAAGAGAGTACACTTGAAAATCTGTTGAGATATGTAAAATATGATAAGGATGTTGTTGGTATAGACTTGGGTGTAATAAATGGTGGCTCAAGTGCCATAGCAACATTAATAGGGCAAATGCAAGATGCTCGTACTTTAAAGTCTTCTTTGTTAGTTGATTATACTGAAAAACACCCATCTGTATTGAAAGCTAATGAGCAAATACGCTCACTTAAGAAAAGTCTATTGGCAACTATTGAAGGAAGTCTTCGTACTATAAAACATAGAAAAAAATCTTTAGATAAGATGATTGATAAATATACTAAATCTCTTTCAGAACTCCCCGAAGAAGAAAAACAACTTGCTGAACTCAATAGAAAATATAAAGTTAACCAAAATATTTATGAGTTTTTACTTAAAAAGCGTTCAGAAACAGCAATCATAGAATCATCTACAGTTTCCTCTGTCCATGTTATAGATGATGCTTTTAGTAATGGAAGTGCAGTAGAACCTAAAAGATTACTTATGGTAGCTATGGGTGTGATAATCGGACTTGTACTAGGGGTCATACAGGCATTAGCAAGGAATGCACTAGCAAACAAAATTCAAACTATAGGTGATATTGAAGGAAAAACAAACTTGCCTATATATGCGACCTTACCATTTTTTAAAGATAAAAAATCACTTTATGAGGATGCTTTAAGAGTGCTTTTAACAAAGATAGAGTTTAACCATGACAATCCTAAAATCATTACTCTAACCTCTTCAACTAATGGTGAAGGACGAACAACAACGGCAGTTGAGTTTGCGAAAATTATTGGTCAAAGTGGTAAAAAAGTTCTTGTGATGGATATGGACATGCGTAACTCTCGTGTAAAAGAGAAACTTTCTATTGATAATGAAGCAGGTGTGAGTTCTTACTTAAGTCATGAGAAGGAACTTAGTGAAATAATTCATAATGTTGATAAACTTGTAGATGTTATAATAGCTGGACCTTTCCCAGAAAATCCTTATGAGATGATTTCATCACTAAGTTTTAAAAATATGCTTGGGGAACTTAGCAAATCTTATGATTTTATTCTTTTAGAATCTCCACCAGCTGGATTGGTTGCAGATGCTATATTGCTGATGCGTATGTCTGACTTTAATTTGATAGTCTTTAAAGCTGGTTATTCTAAAAAAGATTTTGTAAACAGTACAAATCGTTTTGTACATGAGCATGGGTTAAACAATGTTGGGCTGGTGTTAAATGCATTAGAACTCAAAAAGATAAGACCTTGGATAAAAAAATAATTATTTTAATTTGTTTTTTTGATAGTTTATGCTATAATCAAATTTGATATAAGTAATATATTTACTTATAGTTTAGTCTAAATGGTGTACTTTACTTACTTCTAATGGAAATAAGTAAAGTGTTACACTTGAGATGTTTAGCATGCTCAAGTGGGTAAGTTGTGCTGAAGCGCTATCACAACTTAACGTATCTAAATATCGATCGATCGATTTAAAGGTAGAAAAATGGAAGATTTATTAGAAAAATCAGAAGTAGAAGAGGTACTTTCTCGTAGAAGTTTCTTGAAAAAGGCAGCATATACTGCTCCAGCAATTATAACACTGGGTGCATTGAATGCACATGCAGATACTGGAGCAACAACAAGTGCTTTTTCTAGTAATACATATGATAGTACTAAGACGAATGTAGTCAGTGTAGAAACAATTACCACTCAAAAAGGAACAAATAATGTTCTAACTGGTACTCATGATGTACTAAATAGTAATCTCGGTGACTATACAGCATCAGGTTCTGCAATTAAAACAGAAGCTAATAATGGTAATGAAACATGGACTTGGTTAAATAATTTATTTGGCAATTCAAATAAATGGAACGGTCTATAAAATTAATTCGTTAAGAATTTACGGTTATCATCTTGCATTTAAAGATAAATTGCAAGGTGATGAACAATCTAACACTATCTTCATTAGTAACTCTGATGTATTTGATGCATCCATTTGTAAAAATATTTTTATATATCAAAATAACCAAGATAAAAATGTAACATTAGCAACTGACAGAGAATTTACTAAACCTGATACGGCTCAAACATGGCTATTTCAAGTTGAAAATACAGTTGAATTTATGTGGCAAACCCAAGGTGGACAAATATCTTGTCGTTTCTTAGAAGAAGTAACAGAAGATATTTTTCGATTTTGGCTATATCATTTAGTCCTACCTATCTACTTATCCATAGCTCAAACTTATAAGTTTCTTCACTCTGGAGCAGTAGAAGTAGATGAAAAAACAATCTTGTTTATGGCACCTTCACATGGAGGTAAATCCACTTTGATAGACTATTTTCTTAAAAAAGGACATCCTCTTGTAACAGATGATAAAATGGCAACTTTTGAAAAAGATGGGGTATATTATGCTGTACCTTCCCATCCTTACCATAGACCGTTTCGTACTACAGAAGTTCTTGGGAATCTTTGTGAAAACATAGCAACTAAAGCACGACCTATACATGCTATTTATATACTTAAAAAAGAAGAACCTAATGCTCAGATTGTTATCAGAAAGTTAAAAGGAATAGAAAAGTTTAGCCGTCTCCATGAAGGTGGAGAGATGAACTTTTCATTTTTCTCTCGTGATTATGTATCATATTTGGCTGCTTTAGCAAATAAAGTAGATGTTTTTGAAGTTACTATTCCTCATGATTTAAAACGCCTAGAAGAAGTATATCAAGTTATTAAGCTTCATTTGGTAAAATTACAAGATTGAAATATATTATTTAGATAGGAATTATTTAATGACTTTAGAAAAAAACTATACTATTTCTCCATCCGTACTTCTTCAGGTCGTTGATGATGAAGCACTACTATTTGATAGTAGCAATGGTCAGTTTTTTGCCATCAATGACATAGGTGCTGGTATGTGGGAGGTAATGCAAGATTATTCCACTCTTTCTGGTGTTTTACATGAGTTAGAAAGTTATTTTGATGTTTCTAAGGAGAAACTATCTTCTGATATTATATTTTTTGCTGGTTCCTTATTTAAGCAAGGAATAATTTCATTCAATGATTAATCATGTTGCTATTAATAATGAGTATAAATTATTATTAGAATGTTGTGAAAAGTTACCCAACTTTGATGAAATTAACAGTTTAGAAGATAAAGAAATAAACTGGGACTATCTATTCAGCTCAGCATATATGCATGGTGTTTTTCCTCTTATTTACAAAACTTTAAAATACTCTGAAAAATTTCCTGATAAACAAAGAGAGATAGCTAAATCTATTAACTTTAATATTTCTAGAGAAAACATGTTGATTAGTGGTGAAATGTTTAAGATTTTAAAAATTTTAAAATCACATGATATTCAAGCTATCGTAATAAAAGGACCAGTGCTATCTCATATAATTCATAAAGATATAACAACAAGACAGTATGGGGACTTAGATATTCTTGTCAAAACTTCCCAAATGTATAAAACTGTTAAAATTTTGCAAGATAACGAATACAAATCTCAATATGATATTGAATTTTTAAAAAATAAAGTACTTTTAAAAGTTGGGAAAGATTTTCCTGTAATACATCAGAAAAACAATGTGCTAATAGAACTTCATTGGCGATTGTTTACAAGTCGATACATTAAGAAAAATAGTATTGATTTATTTAGTGAAAGCAATATTAACTGTATTATTAACAAACACTCAGTAGAAACCTTAGAAATAAATACTATGCTTATATATCTTCTTATGCATGGATCAAAGCACTATTGGGAACGAATAGAGTGGATTGTTGATATTGATAGAGTTGTTAGAGAGTATGAAAAAGAGATAAATTGGGTGTCATTGATAAGAATGGCTGTTGATATGGATATAGAATTTATGTTTTATCTGGGTCTTGGTGTAAGTCAAGAGTTGTTTAAAACACCATTGGAACCTTCAATAGATAAGCATATAAAATTAGAAGTTTCTTTTAAAAATGCACTAGAAATCATTGTTAATGAAATTTATAATGACAAGATAAAAATCACACATTCAGAACTTGTTTCACTAGAAAATATAAATAAAACATATATGATGAAAAACAAACAAAAGAATTTTATATTAAATTATTTGGATACACTATTTGAGGTTAATGAACTAGATATTTATATTGTAAATCTTCCAAAATATCTATATTTTTTATATTATCCCATTAGATTTTACAGACTTTTTAAGCAAAATATATTGCATATCTCATAAAAATATCATTTATGTTATAATTAGATACTGATTTGTAAGGAGGTTTGACTATGTATATATCTTCTAAAAAAGAGTTTAATGCTAGAAGAAATTTTCTTAAAAAAGCTGTTTATACAGCACCAGTTTTGATTGTGTTAGGCTCTCTTGATGCAAAAGCTTCTGACGGTGATGATACTCACGGAGGAAATTATAGTAACCAAGGTGCTTCAACTCTTAGTAGTTGTAGTAACAATCACTCAGATAATAGTAAGCATAAATATCAAAATAATGGCTGGGGTAATGGTGACCAAGATGCTCCCGGAAATTCATTAAATCATAATAGTGCTGAAAATAAACAAAAAGATAAAGATAAAGTAAACCATAAAGGAGTTGAGACTCATGGTGGTAGCGAAAAAGATATAGGTAATGAAGGACATCATAATAATAATCATGAAGATGATAATTAAATAAATACGCTAGTTCCCATACTTTGTGTGGGAATTTATGCTTTATTTATTTTAATTTATACAACATTACATCCATTAAAAAAAGTGGGGTAGAGACAAAGTTTCTTCTCCATAATCTTTTTGGCTCTTTTAGTAGCCTTGCAAACCACTCTAAATGTAGGTCTAGCCAAAATTGTGAAGGTCTTATCACTGTGCCTGCATAAAAATCAAATACTGCACCAATAGAAGTAGCTACCTTAAAGTTTAGTTCATTTTTATGTTTATGAAGCCATTTTTCCTGTTTTGGAGCTGTCATGCCTACAAATAAGACATCAGGGTTAAATTTGTTTATAGCATTTATAATCTCTTGATTTTCTTTATCATTAAAGGTATCTTTGAATGGTGGAGAGTAAAACTCTACTATTATATTTGGGTACTCACTATTCAATCTCTTTTTAAGACTATCGAGTGTATTTTGAGATGAACCCATGTAAAAACATCGTTTTTTTTCTCTGTTTAGTTGCTTTAAGAGATGTATATGCAAGTCTGACCCAGCAATTTTACTTATAGACTCATTATTGATTTGTTTAGCTGCAAGCACTATACCACTACCATCAGGAATCAAAATATCTGAGTCTTTAAGTGCCTCTTCAAACAATGCATCACTTTTTGCAGTAACATAAGAGTGAGGGTTGATAGTATTTATAACCTGTTTAGCATCTGTGATAGTAAGTTTGTCTAAATCATCTGCATATACTTCATAGCTCATTATTTTCATTAATTATCCTTACACGATATTTTTTAAATATTTTATTTTTTTTAAGATATAAACTGTTGTATAACTAGCAATAATTATAAGTAAAAATAAAAATGGTATATATACTAAATTTTCCATTTTCAAATTTGGAATAAAAAGAATAAAGAGTGGATGAATTAGATAGACTCCAAAGGATAGAGTAGATAATTTTATCCATATATGAGGAAATTTGATTTTATTTGTTGATGTAATTATATAAAGAAAAAGTAGTATCGATTCAAAAGCAATAAAAGGAGTATAGTATGCAATTATAGGTATTGTATGAATTGAAATAGATATAATAGAAAAAATAACTGTGCTAATTACAAATGAAATAATATATAGGTTGTTGTGATTTATAAAGTAATTTTTATTTTGATATAGAGCATGCCCTAATATAAAATATCCTATATATGTAAAGAACAATGAAAAAATATTTCCCTGATTGTGAAAATAATTCCCAATATAATTATTTGCAAATGTAAATACAAAAATTAATATAAGAAATATATTTATCTGTTTCTTTGTAAGATTAGTAAGTAGTATTCGTAAAAATGGGGTAAATAGATAAAGACCTATAATAGCATACATAAACCATAAATGGTAAAATGGCTTGCCTTTTAAAATAGCACCGAAAATATTAAATATAGTAAAGTCTTTGTATATTGCAAGATATGTCAAAAAGAAAGCACTCCAAAATAGTGTTGGAACTAATATTTTACTAATTCTTTTTTTGTAAAAATTATGCATAGATTCATCAGATTTTGCTAAAAGCAGAGAACCACTTAACATGAA
>Ga0256829_1001115_pt1 | contig 23148 bp, 20 predicted proteins | sample 131447metaG_FD_185979 | JGI IMG/M metagenome (GOLD analysis project Ga0256829, IMG submission 185979) | Hydrothermal vent microbial communities from Lau Basin, Pacific Ocean - 131-447 | ecosystem: Environmental > Aquatic > Marine > Hydrothermal vents | place: Pacific Ocean: Lau Basin | collected...
ATGAAACTACCGACTGGAAAGCCGTATGCGGGAGAACCGCACGTACGGTTTGGAGGGCGGGGAGGTCATTCTTCCCGACCCCTATCTGTGCATGAGAATAGCACTTTGCGTCTTCGTCAAAAATAATTTGCATCTTTCTGCAACTCTCATCGTCTCCTATGTGTAAATGAGTAACGGTGAGGTAATGATGCCTAAAGCGATTGATCAAAATCTTAAATTAAATCCGGAACATGGGCTGCTCGATCTCCCGAATCGCAGACCGCTGCTGTTTCTGTTGCTGGCGGCGGTTGCATGGGTGTTGATCTACGAGCAACTGCCTGCTGTTGCAGCCTACCTGACTGCGATGCTGCCGGTGAACCAGAGCGGGCATCTGGCCGATTCGCTACGTTTTCTGATCTTTGAAGCCCCCAAGGTGCTGATGCTGCTGACTGCGGTGGTGATGGTGATGGGCATGATCAATTCATGGTTTACCCCGGAGCGCACCCGCGCCATGTTGGCCGGCAAGCATGAAGGTGTTGGCAATATGATGGCCGCAACGCTCGGCATCGTCACGCCGTTCTGTTCGTGTTCGGCGGTACCGCTGTTCATCGGTTTTGTACAGGCGGGCGTACCATTGGGTATCACTTTTTCATTTCTGATTGCAGCACCGATGGTCAATGAAGTAGCGCTGACGCTGCTGTTCGCACTGGTCGGCTGGAAAGTGGCATTGCTCTATCTGGCGCTTGGATTATCGATTGCGATTGTTTCCGGCTGGGTGATTGGTCGATTGCATATGGAAGCATACCTGGAGGATTGGGTGCGGGATATGGTCCGGGTTGATCCAAACGGGGGTGATCCGGATTTCAAGCCCGAGAAATTATCCATGGCGGATCGCCTGCAGGCAGGCTTTCAGTCGATACACGATATTGTCGGGCGGGTCTGGCTCTATGTGGTGGCGGGTGTGGCCATTGGTGCCGGGATTCACGGCTATGTGCCACAAGACTATATGGCAGGAATGATGGGTAAGGATGCTTCCTGGTGGTCGGTACCAGCATCCATTTTGATCGGCGTACCCATGTATTCTAATGCTGCCGGCATTATTCCAATTGTTGAGGCATTGCTGGCCAAAGGCGCGGCTCTGGGAAATGTACTGGCTTTTATGATGAGCGTGATTGCGTTGTCATTCCCGGAAATGGTGATTCTGCGCAAGGTTCTGAAGCCACGACTGATTGCCACGTTTGTCGGGGTGGTAGCCAGCGGCATCTTGACGGTAGGGCTGGTCTTTAATCTGGTTTTGTAACTAATAAGGAGAAAAATATGAAAAATATCAAAGTATTGGGCACAGGTTGTGCCGGTTGTAAAACAACAGTGGAGATGATCAACCACCTGGCTGAAGAGAAGAGTGTGACGATTGAACTGGAGAAGGTGGAGGATCTTCAGAAGATCATGGCCTATGGCGTGATGTCCACTCCGGCTGTGGTGCTCGATGGTAAGGTGGTGCATACCGGTGGTATTCCAACGCATGAAAAAGTGGAACAGTGGCTGGCTACAGAATTATCAACAAGAATATGCCCAGACAGGATGGGCGATGAAAACCATCATGAACGTGATTTGAATGGGTATGAAGCATAAAAACGGCATTCCATTCGATTGCTATTAACAACAGTTGTATGTTGCATCAATATAATTAGGATTCACACATCAGGAGTCAATAATGTGTGAATCTGAACATGATTTTCAATTGGATCAGGCCATCGGTATGCATGTGAATAGAACCGCTTTTTTGATGACAGAAGAAATTGCCAGGCGTTTTGCGAGCAAGGGTTATCCGTTATCAGCACAGGATTTCGGAATTTTATTCAGGCTATCGCAGCAAGGATCGATGACCCAGGTTGAGATTGCAGCCGCGATGATGCGGGATAAAACTACTATAACACGTCGAATCGATGGACTGGTGAGGAAGCAATTGGTTGAGCGCAGTCCTGATCCGGTGGATCGCCGTTATTTTCGCATTGCATTGACCTGTCAGGGAACATGCGCACTAAAAGTGCTGATTTCACTGGCCAGTGGTTTTCAGCAGGAATTGCTCAATGATGTTTCAGAAGCAGATAAATCGACCACGATTAAAACGTTAAAGCATATTTCAGATCAATTGATTTCATGTAAGATGACAGGAGAAAATAGATGAATAACTGTACTTGCGCGATGCCAGTTACCAAACGGTCTCTTTAATATTATATGACCGAACACCATCAGCTTTGCTGCTGTACAAAGATTTGACTGAACAGTTACACAAGAAGAAGATAGAAGGTAGAAAGGGGGGAACATGAGTTCCACAAGAAGGTTATTTTTCCAACACTGTTATTTGACCATAATGGCTGTGATATGTGCGCCGGGGGTTCTGTTTGCTTCAGACCTTGGTTCATTATTGCATCAGGTGGAACAGCATGCACCGCAGTTAGGAGCGGCATCAGCTCAGGCCAATGCATCAAAAGCTGCTGTCCGTGTGGCTAGAAGCCAGTATTGGGGTCACGGCGAAGTGTTCGGACAGAGCACCCATTACAATAGTGACAGGCTGGTTAATCCGATCGCTTTTCCGCCGACGCTATCCCGCGCCCTGTTTGATAAAAACACTTATGGATACGGCGCAAGATATACGTTGCCGGTGGATATTGACGGACGCATTGCCGCCAGAGTGCATGCGCAAGAGCATCTGAGTCAGGCGGCAAATCAGAGCACTGCACAAACTCGATTGTCGCTGTTTGCACAGACGGTGAGCTTATATCGAGGCCTACAGCGTCTGGAAGGGGTAAAGCAGGCGCATCTGGCGCATCTGAAAGCACTGCAGGGGCACCAGAAAGTGACTGCGACATCCGTGCGGGTAGGCCGTGTTGCGGCAGTGGAGTTATTGCGTATCGAAGCGGAAATCAAATCGGTGGAAGGGCTATTGGCCGGATTGACAGGTGATGAGGCGCGTTTACGCGCCGCCCTGGGCGCATTGTTGAATCAACAGCTTTATAGCGACCCGGTAGTTGTGCCCTCTGCTCCCCCATCTGCTGCGAGTTCGGCAGAGAAATCAGTTGATGCACTGCATAGTCGACCAGATCTGAAGGCTGCGAAAAGTATTACCCGTGCGGAAAATGAGAACCTCAAGGGCGCAAAACGCGAATGGCTGCCGAGTCTGTCGGTACAGGCCGAAGCGATGCGTAATCAGGGCTATACGGCCAACGGTGATAATACCTGGAGCGTTACCGGCCAACTGACATGGCAATTCTGGGATGGTGGCAGACGCTTTGCCAATACAGATCGGGCGCAGGCCAACAGGGAAGTGGCCAGAGCGCAGTATCAGAACACGTTGAACCAGGCCAGAGCTGAACTGCTATCGGCGCAGGCCGCATGGCAGGCATCGTCGCTGCAATATCAGGCTGCAACAGCCGGTTTGAAGTCAGCCCGTGCGACAGAACGCATTCAGTCTGATCGTTTCGAGAACGGGCGTATTTCCGCTGCCGATCTGGTTGATGCGGAGGCGGCTCTGGCCCGCGCTCGTTCCGACCATAGCACTGCGCTGGCTGACTGGTGGCTGGCCGATGATCAATTATATCTGGCCCGGGGTGAAGCGCCTTCGGCTTACGGACAGGAGACAAAGCATGGCCTTCAATAAAAGAAAACTGATCTTTCTGATTTTCCCGATCATGGTCGGGGGAACAGCGGCGTTGCTGCACTCGCATGTCAAGCATGTTGAGGATAGTCCACCTATGGATAGCGCGCCCTGGGCATTGAACAGTGCTGTCGTGGGTAGGGGCAGCGTCAGTCAGGGCTTTCCCGCCCTTGGCAAGGTCGTCAGTTCCACCGAGGTGCGTATTGTGCCGCAAATCAGCGGCACCATTCTGACCATGGGGCCACGTGCAGGTGGCATGGTTCACAAGGGTGAGTTGATTGTGCATCTGGATACCCGGACGCTGGAGGCTGATGCAGGTGCGCTGAAAGCCAAGCTGACCAGTGCGGTGGCTGTGGAAAATAATGATCGCAAGGAGATGCAACGCGAGCAGCGCCTGATGCAGGAGGGTGGGTCATCCGCATCGGCAGTTGAGCAGTATCAGACACGCGTGCGTTCGGATCAGGCCAATGTACATGCGCTAAAGAAACAGCTGGAATCACTTCGCGTCAAGATATCCTATGGCCATATTCTGGCACCGATCAACGGACGAGTTGCGACACGATTGGCGGAACCGGGAGATGCAGTGTTTCCTGGTAAGACAGTCTATACACTGACGGCAGATCAGGGTGGTCGGGTGATTGTGCCTGTCCCACTGGATACGCTGACCCGCATCAAGCCGGGTGGTAAGGTGGAGCTGTCGCTGGGCGAGCAATCGATGATGACGCGGATTACGCGCGTGAATCCATCGCTGGATGCATTGGCCATGGGCAGTCTTGAAATTGATCTGCCGCAGCGCCCGTTCCACTTGCCTGATAGTGCACCGCTTGAAGCGCGTGTATTAACAGCGAACGCGACAGGGATAACGGTGCCGCTCAGCGCACTGCGCCCGGCAGGAAAGGTGGCCGGACGCACGCTGTTTAAAGTGGTTGGTCAGGACAAAGCCCATCTCCAACAGGTTTCTGTCAATGTCCTGTTATGTGGCAATGAACACTGTGTGATTTCAGATGAATATACTGGTAAACAAGTCGATAAGCTGCATGTTGGCGATCGTGTTGTGACCGCGCATGGCAGTGTATTGCTTGAGCTGCATGATGGCGATCCGATTATCGTCAATAAGCAGGCAGTGGTGCAACCATGAGTTTCTCTGAAGGCTTATTATCCCGGCCGCATGCCATTCTGGCAGCTACGATTGCCTTTATGATTCTGGGGGTGATTGGATTCTTTTCCATCCCCACCAATCTGTTTCCCGATACCAACCGCCCATCTGTTTCGGTAGTGGTGCAGTGGCCCGGCGCGATGACTACCGATGTAGCCACTGAGGTGACGCATCCGCTGGAAGTGCGTCTCTCCTCAATCGATGGGGTACGGCGGGTAACTTCCACCTCGCGCGATGAGGTCTCGGCTGTGCAGGTGGAATTTGAATACGGTAATGATATCAACACCGCCGCCAATGAAGTGACTACCGAGTTATCGCGTGTGCGCGGCCAGCTACCCAAAGGTATTCATGAACCGTTGGTGTTCAAAATTACCGATGCGGCGAAACCGGCCATGGTCTTGGCGGTCAGGCCGGCGAAAGGTTCGGATCTGGATATGGGGCAGGTACGCCGGATGGCCGAGAATCAGTTGCGCGATACGTTGACGAATCTGCCGGGCGTGGCCGATGCCGAAGTGTTCGGCGGGCCTGTCAGGCAGGTGGCGGTGGATCTGGATCGAAATCGTTTGCAGGCCCATCAACTCTCTATCGCGCAGGTGATGGCGGCGCTGGCCGGCTCCAATCTGTCACAACCAGCGGGTATGGTGTATCAGCATAACAATCGTTTTTTGCTAACGGCTCAGGCGCTGGCCAAGACACCGGATGATATCGCAGCCATTCTGGTGCCGTTGAAGAACGGCTCTTATGTCCGTGTTGGTGATCTGGGCAGCGTGGCGTGGGGCGCGGCTGATCCATCATCGCTCTATCATGGCAATGGCAGCCCGGCAGTAGCAGTCTCACTATTGCGCTCTGAAAAGGGCTTTACCAAACCGGTGATTGATGCTGTGGATGCGCACCTGAAAGAGGTGCAGGCGCAGTTTCCCAATCTGGATATCCGTATTGCCGATACGCAGGGGCGTATTATCGGACTGACAGTCGATAATATGCTCGATTCATTGCGCGATGCGGTGATTATGACGCTGATTGTGATCCTGCTATTTCTCGGTAATTCGCGGGCGGCACTGGTCGTGGCACTCTCACTACCGCTTTCCTATTTGCTGACCTTCGCCATTTTGTGGTGGATCGGTTTTGAATTCGATATGGTCACATTGTCGGGCGTTATTATCGCAGTCGGCCTGCTGGCCGATGATGTGGTGGTGGTGATGGAAAATATCGAGCGGCGTATGCGCGAGATGGGAGAAGAGGGCAAAGTAGCTGCTGTGCGCGGACTCGATGAAATTCTGATGGCAGATACATCCGGTACGGTCAGTACCATTCTGGTGTTGTTGCCGATTATGTTTATCGGTGGCTATGTGCAGACAGTATTGCGCCCACTGACCATTACCCTCTCCGTGGCACTGTTTGCCTCGCTGGTGGTATCGGTCACGATGATTCCGTTGTTTGCGCCGAAGATTATCAAGCCGGGCGCGCGCGATCCGCTGGCATGGTTACTGAACCCATTTACCAACTACGTGATGGAACCGGTAAAACGTGGCTATGTGCGTCTGGTGGCCTGGGGCCTGGATCATCGTGCAGTAATTCTGATTCTGTTCGTGGCACTATTTGTAGCTTCGGTATCGCAATTGCGTTTTCAGGGCAAAGAGTTGATGGGGTTAATGGATACGGGTATTTCGCAGATTCGTTTTGAAGCGGCTCCCGATACCGGTGATCAGGCCATGGAGCAGCTGTTAACACAGGTGGAAACTACCATCAAAAGTGAACTCGATCCCGGTTGGCTGATTTCCATGTCCAGTGTGGTTGGGGCGGAGCCGGGCGTGAAATCATTCGGTGCGGCGCGCTTACTGCAACAGGGTGAGATCACCCTGAATATTGTCGATCGCTTCCACCGTAATCGTACTATTTTTGATATTAACCATGCTATTCAGCAGCGCTTACATCAGATGCCGGGGCTGATTTCAGCCAATGTATCTGCCTTTGGCGCTACGCCATTATCTTCTCTTCGTGCAACGGTTGATGTGATGGTGCAAGGGCCTGATCCTGCAGTGCTGGGGCAATTGGCTGATCAGGTGATGCAACGCTTAAAACCGGTGCATGGTCTCACAGGTATGGAACGCACCTGGCAGGATCATTCAGAGCGTATTGCCCTGCATGTCGATCCGGCCCATGCCCGTTTATACGGGCTGACAGCCGCAGATGTGGCGACTCAAGTCGCCGTAGCGGTGGGCGGCGCTGCTGCAGGCTCGGTGAGGGTGCCGGGAGAAAATTCGATCCCGGTCTGGGTGCGCCTCAAAAAAGATCAGAGAGCTGATCTGGAAAGTATTCGAGCCATCAATATCAGAGCGAAAAACGGGCAGTTTGTTCCGCTGGCATCACTGGCGGCACCAACGCGCATATCCGCACCGACGGCGCAAACGCATCAGAATTTGCAACCAACGATTGATGTATTGGCATGGCGGCAGCATGTCGCGGTTAGCGCCTTGCATGGCGAAGTGGTCGCAGCACTGGCGAATATGTCTTTACCGCACGGTTACACGATCCACTATGAGGGCGCATATAAGCAGATGGCGGAATCAGGTGGACGACTGGTGAAAGCCTTCGGGCTGGGGCTGGTTCTGCTCTATCTGATGCTGACGGTAACTTTCCGATCATTTCTTGATCCGGTTGCTATCATGGCCTGTCTGCCGCTGGCACTGATTGGCGCTTCTTTCGGACTGATTCTGGGTGGCAAGTTTTTATCCATGCCTGCACAGATGGGTATGATTCTGTTGATGGGTATCGTGGTCAATAATGGTATTCTGCTGGTAGATTTTGCCAAGCAGGCGATGCAGGAAGGTATGCCGCTACGTCAGGCAATTCTGGAATCGGTCGCCAAGCGTACGCGCCCGATTTTGATGACTGCAACGGCGGCGGCGGTGGGTATGGTTCCCATTGCAATGGAATTGGCAGTCGGCCTTGAACGCATGTCACCCCTTGCTTTTGTTGCCATTGGCGGTTTGATTGCCGGTACGTTTCTGACACTGTTGGCGGTGCCAGTGCTGTTTTATACGATTGAAAATGTACGCAGTAAGCATGGCTTCAGGTAATACTGTAATATGGAGGTAATTCAAATGATAAAAAATAAAATGATGAACGCGATGGTATTGGCTTTTGGCCTCACTGGTGGCGGTGTGGCTTATGCCGACAATGCAAACCCTTTGTCTGATGCTGTATCGCAAGGGCATCAACTGTTTACAGCGCATACATTCGGGGGGCCGGGGCGGACATGCGAGAGCTGTCACCATGCTGGCGGTCAGGGCCTGACAGTGCTGCCCAATGGCGTACACAAGCCGTCGATTGCAGGGGCAGCGAGCTATTTTCCGCGTTTCAATCCCAAGGTGGGCCATTTGGTGACGCTGGAAGATCAGGTGCGCCGCTGCGTAGCCGGAGGCTTGCAAGGACAACCACCGGCCTACGATAGTGCCGAGATGCGAAATATGATTGCCTATCTCACATCATTATCACAAGGCAAGACCATTGATATGGGCGGCAGGCCGCATGAGTGACAAACTTAAAATTATTTTAATATCAGTTTCACAGACAGGTCACTGCGCAATCCCATAATGCACCCGGTCTGGTGCTTCCCCTCCCCCTCTTTGCACCAGACCACCCCAAAGGCTCTGTATTTACAGAGCCTTTTCTGTGGTCAGGCACATGTTGAAAACACCGGTGTATCGAGATCAAATGGCTGCACAATGCAGTTGTTTAACGGGATAACCGGCATGGCTTCAGGAATCGAATTAAGTATTTAAACCTCGTCATTCCCGAGAGCCTTATCGGGAATCCATAGGCTCATCGGAACTTCGTCCGACCGAGGATTCCAGGGTCATGGCTGCTCACTTTTTATGTTATTGTCCTGCCTGTTGAGACAGCCTGTATTGCATGGTGAATTCGATCCGCGTGGAACTGCCTAGTGCTTCGGGAACAGGAGGAAATGGTTGTGCAGCTTCAATGGCTTGACGGCTTGCCCGTTGCAGTCGGGTATGTTTGCCGTTGATCTGAATATGGGTTGGCTGCCCGTTTGCATCGAGCGTAAAGGATATCCGTACATCATCTTCCATATGTCGTCTGCGGGCCGAATAGGGATACGATTTATGCGCCTTGATTAACTGCATGATTCGAGCCAGATAGTGCTGCCTTAGCTGCGTACGGTTGATCTGTGTTGCCCTTACTTGCATGGCAGACTGCTTATGTTGTATTGCGGAAGTGACAGCCGCCAGCTGTGAAACTGGAGCAATGACTGGTCGGGGAAGCGAGTGCATGATGGCGTGTTGGCGCGGAATGGGCTTTTTAGTATGCGCTGGCTTATGTGCGATCAGGGATGTTTTTTTCGGTTTAGGCGTCGGGGCGGGTGTTCTGTCGGGCGCTGGTTTTTCCGCAGCCACAGGCTTCTTCTTATGTTGCTTGATGAGCGGTTTCTCTTCCGTTCTTTTGGGTGGTGACTTTTCTGTCTGTTCACCGGCTGTAGCTGATGGAACCAGTTCCACCTCCAGCAGAGAAACACGATGAGGGAGGGGAACATCGTGTTTCTCTATGGGGTTGGCCAGTCCGGTCAGCAGCAGGATGTGTAGCACCAGAGCCAGCAGCAGGGCACAGCTCAGCTGCCATGTATGTTTACGCTCTCCATCATGGCAATATGTATCTGCAGTAACGATGTGCTGATACATCTCGTGATTTTTAAATGGCTCAGGCGCCGTGGCAGGCAAGGATCACACCGAATCAGAAACTGGCTTGAGCCTGAACAAAGAAGCTCCTGCCTTCACCGGGTAAACGGTTGCCAAGGGCCACGGCAGAGCGTTGTCCGGCCGCATTGGCGGCGACCCGGTTGTAGCCGCCCAGGTGATCCTGATAAAAGCGATCCAGTACATTATTGATCCCGGCACTGATTTCGCTATTTGCAGTCACGGCGTAACGGGCGCTCAGATTAAACAGGCTATAACCTGCCGTGATTTGCTCGGCATTGGTTGTAGATACTTTGTTCTGCTTGCCGTAGAAATCACCTTCAGCAGTGATTGACCAGTCGGCATCACCATAATAACTCACTGCTACCGTGCTATTGAGCGGTGCCATGCGGTAGAGGTTATCACTGATATCCCGACGTTTGCCGCGCACATAACTGATGGTGCCATCCAGAGCAATATGATCGGTGAAGTTGACACCGAAGCCAGCATCAGCGCCATAGAATTCGGCATTCACATTGGAGAACTGCAGTGGTACACAGAAAGGATTTTTTGGGTTGTTCGTACAGAAATTCCCACCTTTGATCATATTGCCCTGCATGATACGGAAATTATAGGCAGTGCCGCTGGTCAGAGGCGTGCCCTGAATATAATTGTTCACCCGTTTGAAAAAGATGTGTGGCGTAAAATAGATATGGTCGGAGTGCCAGTTTAATCCTGCATCCACATTGTAAGATGTTTCGGAATTCAGATTGACATTGCCCACATAGGTACGTTTATCAGCCAGCCCTGCTGTGGATTCCAACGGTGACCATAGATAACGCTCCTGATAGGCCGGTGCACGCTGCTTCCTGGCGGCACCGATACTGAAACTCAGGTTATCATTGATGCGCTGCTTCAACTGCAGGGTAAGATCGATCAGGTTATCGTTTTGCGATCGCTGGCTGTTATTGAAATTCTTGGACAGCTTGTTGATAAGTGTTCCCAGCATGCCGGCGAAGCCGGTAGCGTCGACTGTACCGGAGTTCATCTGAACTCGGCTATAGCGTGCACCGATACGGAGATCGAGAGAGTCTGTCAGGGCAGTATTCCACTCTGAGAACAGACTGTAACGATTCCGTTTGACATTATTGTAGTTTTGCAGAGAAAAAGCTGCATTTTTCGGATCAAAAACATCCGCATTGTGTTTCACAACCCAACCATCGGTGCCGACTGTAATGCGACCTTCGCCAACCGGCAGGCTGGCATGCAACTTATAGGCAAAGTCTTTGGCATTGGCGATGGTAAAGCGATTCATCGGCTTGCCCCCCATGCCAAGCATGACCGGCACCTGGCGCAGACTGAAGTTATCCATTTTGTGATCGGTATCCATATAATGCATATCAGCCAGCCAGTGCAGCCCGGTAGCACCCTTGTTGCTATGGTAAGCCGCGTTGTAGGCATTGCCTTTGACATAGATAATATCCATGGGCAAGGCTGGCGTGCCGGAATCATCCACGCGTTCGTTATGGTAGCCGAGGCTCGCTTCGCCCCCGGATAAACGGTGACCGTACTCGACCCCCAGATTATGCCGCTTGTATGGTGTGGGTACGATATCCTTGCCGTTGCCGGCTTTCATATCCTGCCCCTTATCATCGTTACCGCTGATCTGCAGACGATCTGTTTTGCTGCTGATACCGAGCCGGGCTGCACTGGTGAATGCGTTGTTATTGCTGTCATAACCACCGGAGATCATGCCGTGCGGATGAATACTGCCATCCGTCGAATAGGGTAGTTTGGCAGTAGTCGCCTGCACGCTGCCGCCGATACTTTCTGCTCCGGCACTGACCGGCGCAATGCCGCGTATGACGGTGATACTTTGCAATTGCGATGGTGCGATATGGCTCAGGGGCGGATCCATCCAATTGGGGCCAGCCGGTGCGATATTCAGCCCATCCAGCTGCACATTGACGCGTGACCCGTACATGCCCCGATACTGGACGATGCCGGTCATTGGCCCGTTTTTATTGACATTGGCACCCGGGACGGACTTCAGATTATCTGCAGCATCTGCCGGTTTGTAAGGCTGTTCGGATGGTGTAATGGTCACCTGTTCCATCTGTTCCGGTGCGCTGCCTTCCACCTGAATGACTGCAGTATCGGCAGCATAGGATGGCGTAGCTGATAATATCAGCCCTGCTGCCAATGAAATCAGGCTCTGTCTGATATGGTTTGATTGCGGATGTTTCATTTAATGACTTCCCCATCTGTGTTCTGATGGGCGAAGCATAAGCGAGCTGGCATGCAGGCGTGATGCGGCAAAATGTCGCATGTGAAACAGCGTGGTATATTGTACCATTGCCCGGCTTGACGGGCTGAGAAACGTGTCGGAGTACAACATGCGCTGGTTAGATTCAGATGGAAAATCGAGAATTTCAGCTGTATTGCCGGGCAATATGGGGCGTGTGTTGCTGATGCGCGTTGTGCTGATTCTTTGTCAGATGCTATTGGTGCTGCTGTCACGTCTCTACGATGGCATCACGCTCTCTCTGGCGCCGGTGATGAGTGTGATTGCACTCTATATTATCGTGAATGTAGTGTCGCTGTGGTCGCTGACAGGCAGCAAGTGGTTGTCGGAACGCGCCTATTTCCTGCAGTTGCTGGCTGATGTGCTGTTTCTGACCCTCCTGCTCTACTATTCGGGTGGCTATACCAACCCGCTGGTATCACTTTATCTGCTGCCATTGATTATCGTCGCGACGACGCTGGACAAGCCCTATGCATGGGCGATGTCTGCGGCAGTGCTCTTTTGTTATACGCTGATGGTGTTTGCCTATCATCCGCTGTTTGTTGTGGCGGAGCAAGCAGGCGGACAGTCTGCCGGATTCCATCTGCATCTGCTGGGGATGTGGTTCAGTTTTGCGCTGAGTGTCGGGTTGATTGTATTTATTATTATGCGCATGAGCCTGAATATTCGCCAGCGTGATATGCGGCTGGCGAAAATGCACGAAACAGCCGAACGGGATAGTCATATTCTGGCGCTCGGTGCGATGGCTGCCGGTGCCGCACATGAGCTGGGCACGCCGCTGGCAACCATGGCGGTGGTATCGCATGAACTGGCCTGTGATTTTGCCGATAACCCGGAGATCAGCGAACAGACGGCGATTTTTAAACATGAGCTGGCACGCTGTAAACAGGTGCTGTCGCAGCTCTCCGCCAGTGCGGGGGAGTTACAGACCGATGGCGGATACAGTCTCGCATTTGATCAATATATTCGGGATACTGTGGCACGCTGGCAGGTGATGCGTCCGCAGGCCGAGGTGCGGCTGGATCAGCAAAGTGAAGGCGAGGCTCCTGAAGTGGCTGGTGTTACCACCCTGACGCAGGCACTGTATAATCTGCTGAATAATGCAGCCGATGGAGCAGCGCGTGGCATGGTGGTCAGCTTTGGCTGGGATGCTCGGCAGCTCTGGCTGGAGGTGTATGATCAGGGTGACGGATTCCCGGCTTATGTACTGGAGCATGCCGGCCAGCCGGAGATTTCGAACAAGGGGAGTGGCCGTGGTTTGGGGCTGTTCCTGAGTTTTGCAGTGGTGGATCGACTTGGAGGCAGGCTGGAATTGAGTAATCCGGATCAGGGCGGCGCCTGCGCACGCATTGTGCTACCACGGGAGTCATAATGCAGTTGCTGCTGGTGGATGATGATCAAATATTCTGTCGCGTGCTGGTCAACGCATTCGAGAAACGTGGCTTTGAGGTAGGGGTGGCGCACGACGTTGATCAGGCGCTGGCGCTGCTTGGGAAGAACGGGGCACCGGATTACGCCGTGGTTGATCTCTCCATGCCCGGTGGTCGCTCGGGTTTATCGCTGGTGGAGGCGTTGCATGCCTATGATGCGCGGATTGCCATCGTTGTATTGACCGGATATGCCAGCGTGGCCACGGCTGTGGAGGCAATCAAACTCGGTGCGACCCATTATCTGTCCAAACCGGCCCATGCGGATGAGATTATCCAGGCCTTCGACAGAGGGCAGGGAGATTCGGCTGCCCATGTCGAGGAAAGTGCCGTGTCTGTTAAACGAGTGGAATGGGAATACATTCAGAAGGTACTGAATGATTGTGATGGCAATGTTTCGGCAGCGGCCAGAAAACTGGGCATGCACCGGCGCACACTGCAACGCAAACTGCTGAAAAGACCGGTGAAAAGTTAAACTTTTAAAAGAGGTGAATATGGAATTACAACACGAATATATTGACAGGATATGCCCTGAAAGTGAGATATGGAATGAGCTGTTAACTCTGGATGGAGCTGATATTCTGGAACTGGGTTGCGGCAGAGCAGAATTGACGCGTCAGATTGCTGCAAACTGTAATGGATGCCGGATCACGGCGATGGAGGTGGACGATATTCAGCACGCCAAAAACCTTCAGATCACAGACTTGCCAAATGTTCGTTTTGTTGCCGGCGGCTCGGAAGCAATCCCGGCGGAGGATTCCAGTTTCGATGTCGTGTTCATGTTCAAGTCGCTGCATCATGTGCAGCCGGATAAAATGGACTGGGCTATGAGTGACATGCGGCGCGTGCTGAGGCCTGGTGGGCACGTCTATATTTCAGAACCGATTTTTGCTGGTGATTTCAATGAGATACTGCGTTTGTTTCATGATGAGGAGCAAGTTCGGAAAGCTGCTTTTGAAGCGGTGAAAAGAGCAGTGGAGGATGGCCGATTCAGGCTTGTGGATGAGGTGTTCTTTCAGAGTCGGATGTTTTTCAGGGACTTTGCTGATTTTGAAGAGAAAGTGATTGCGGTTACCCATTCCAATCACCAGTTGTCGGATGCCCTTTATGAGCCAGTCAGGCAGAGTTTCAATATGGTGATGACCGCCAATGGCGCGCACTTTCTGATGCCGATGCGCGTGGATCTGCTAAAGGTGGTCAAGTAATGCAGGATATGTCATTTATGCTGTTGCTGGTCGGCTTGGTTGCCGTCGTTAATCCGCTCGGTGCATTGCCGATTTTTCTGTCGATGTCGGATAAAGATCATCCTGAAGCAGACATGCGCACCATCAACCGGGCAGCCGTGGCTGTGGCGCTTATTTTGTTGATCTCGGCGTGGACAGGTGAATCCTTATTGGGTTTCTTCGGTATTACGATTGATGCCTTCCGTGTGGGCGGTGGTTTGTTGATTCTTCTGATGGGTATTTCCATGCTACATGGCAAGCAGAGCCATGTGCAGCACTGCCCTAACGAAGCCAATGCAGTTGAGGCCAAAGAAGATATTGCGGTGGTCCCGCTGGCCATTCCCCTGATGGCCGGGCCGGGGTCAATCAGTCTGGTGATTCTTGATGCCAATAGAATACATTCATGGGGTGGTGAAATTTTACTGGCCTTGGCCATCATCACGGTTGCCACTATTGCCTGGCTAGTATTGCTTATTGCAGAAAAAATGCGCGATAAGCTGGGTACAATCGGGCTCAATATTGCCACGCGCATCATGGGTCTGATTCTTGCAGCGATTGGCGTTCAGTTTATTGCCGATGGTATCAAGCAGTTGTTGCCGGGGCTGGCGTGAAACAACACCTGACACAATGCTGTCAGCATTTCTCAGACGATCTGTTTTGAAAACGGATAAATCCATGAGTATCATGGATAAAGTGACGCTAAGAGCCTCTTCAGAGGCTGATGACGACTTTGTAAATATGCTTACCCGAAGCGTCATGAAAAGATATGTAGAAGCCACATGGGAAAGCACGAAAGACAGGGAGCGTTACTATGAAAAAAATCAGTTTCAGCAGTCAAAGACCAAAATCATACAATGCAATGGTATAGATATAGGGCGCATCACAACCACCTGTCTTCCTGATCGGATCATCATTGATGGCATCCATATCGTTGCAGACTTTCAGGGCAAGGGAATTGGCAGGCAATTGATTAACCGGATCATAGACGATGCGAATATAAAAGGCATTCCGGTAGAGTTGATACTGCTGAAGACGAATCCTGTGAAAAAGTTATATGATGACTTGGGTTTTCATCTATACAGAGAAGATATGAACCGCTACTACATGAGTACGGCAATTAACCAATAAAATAGAAGGGTTTTTATCATGATCAAAACATCCACACATTCAACTTCAGTTGGGCCGTTGGCGCAGGATACGCTGGGTACCATTAATCGCTGGTGGCGGGCGGCGAATTATCTGTCTGTCGGTCAGATTTACCTGCTTGATAATCCATTACTGGAAGAGCCGCTGACACTGGCACATATCAAACCCCGGCTGCTCGGGCACTGGGGAACCACGCCCGGTCTCAATTTCATCTATGTCCACCTGAATTATTTTATTCGCCAGCGCAATTTGAATATGATTTATATCGCAGGCCCCGGTCATGGCGGCCCCGCCATGGTCGCCAATGCATGGTTGGATGGCACGTATTCTGAATATTACCCGAATATATCGCAGGATCGAAAAGGTATGCAACGCCTGTTCAAACAGTTTTCTTTTCCCGGCGGTATTCCCAGCCATGTTGCACCCGAGACTCCCGGTTCAATCCATGAAGGTGGTGAACTGGGCTATTCGCTGGCGCATGCCTACGGTGCGGTGTTCGACAATCCTGATCTGATTGCGGCTTGCGTGGTCGGTGATGGAGAGGCGGAAACCGGGCCGCTGGCAACAGCATGGCATTCCAATAAATTCCTGAATCCTGCAACCGATGGTGCTGTATTGCCAATTTTGCATTTGAACGGCTATAAGATTGCTAACCCGGCGGTGTTAGCACGTATTCCTGATGATGAACTGGAAGCTCTTTTTATCGGTTATGGCTACAAACCGTATACGGTGGAGGGTTCTGATCCCGCATTGATGCATCAGGCCATGTCTGCGACGCTGGCGCAATGTCTGGATGAAATTCAGGCCATTCAGGGTGAGGCGCGACAGAACGGAGTCAAGGTCAGGCCGCTCTGGCCGATGATTATTCTGCGTTCACCCAAGGGATGGACGGGACCAAAGGAAGTGGACGGGATGCAAGCCGAAGGTTCCTGGCGTTCCCACCAAGTGCCGTTTTCGAGCATGAAGGATCGACCCGATCATGTGCAACTGCTGGAATCATGGTTGAAGAGCTACAAACCGGAGGAGTTGTTTACTTCTGATGGTGCACCCTGTGCGGATATTTCTGCTCAGACTCCCCGGGGTTGTCGGCGAATGAGTGATAACCCCCATGCCAATGGCGGCTTGCTGCTCAAAGATTTGCGTATGCCGGATTTTGATGATTATGCGCTTGATGTGCCCGAACCGGGAGCAGTTGATGGCGAAGCGACACGAGTGCTCGGTAGTTTTTTGCGTGATATTATGGTGCTAAACAGCAACACAAAGAATTTTCGTGTCGTTGGCCCGGATGAAACAGCATCCAACCGGTTGGGCAATCTGTTTGAAGTGACCAATCGTGCATGGATGGGGAAAACTGTCACTGGTGACGACCATCTGGCACCAGATGGACGGGTGATGGAAATTCTTTCTGAACATACCTGTCAGGGCTGGCTGGAAGGTTATCTGCTGACCGGCAGACACGGTTTCTTTTCATGCTATGAAGCATTCATTCATCTGATTGATTCGATGTTCAACCAGCATGCCAAATGGCTAAAAACAACGACCGAAGATATCCCCTGGCGCAGACCGATTGCCTCGTTGAATTATCTGCTTACATCGCATGTCTGGCGTCAGGATCACAATGGTTTTTCACATCAGGATCCCGGCTTTATTGATCATGTGGTGAACAAGAAAGGCAGTATTGTGCGCGTTTATTTCCCGCCTGATGCCAATACGTTGCTATCGGTAGCGCATCACTGTCTTGGCACGCGTAACTACATCAATGTCATTGTGGCTGGCAAACAACCAGCACCTCAGTTTCTGACCATGGATCAGGCAATTACGCATTGTACGCGTGGCATCGGTATCTGGGAGTGGGCCAGTAATGATTGCGGCAAAACGCCGGACGTGGTGATGGCATGCGCCGGTGATGTACCGACGCTTGAAACGCTGGCTGCGGTTTCCCTGTTGCGCAGTTGTCTGCCGGATTTGAAGATTCGGGTGGTGAATGTTGTCGATCTGATGAAGTTGCAACCTCAGGCCGAACATCCGCACGGTCTTTCCGATACAGATTTTGATACGCTCTTTCCGGTCGGCGTGCCAGTGATATTCGCATACCATGGTTATCCCTGGTTGATTCACCGCTTGACCTACCGCCGTCATAATCACAGCCATTTGCATGTCAGGGGTTATAAGGAGGAAGGCACAACCACTACACCATTTGACATGGTGGTTTTAAACGACCTGGATCGCTTTCATCTGGTTTGTGATGTGGTGGATCGCGTAACGCAATTGTCAGATCATAAGGCTTATATCAAACAGGCCATGAATGATCACCTGATTGCACATAAACAATACATCACGGAGCACGGTGAAGATATGCCGGAAATCCGCAACTGGCGCTGGAAAGATGTGCCATAGGATTCACCCTGCCATGTACCAAATGGAGTCCTGCATTGACTAAACCGGCCACCGTTCTTGTCGTTAATTGCGGCAGTTCATCGATCAAAATGGCTCTGATTGTGCTGGATTCCGGTCAGCGCATAGCTACAGGGTTGGCCGAACGGCTGGGGCAGGCAGATGCAGTCCTGTACTGGCACAGTGATGAGGGTAAGCGGGAAGAGGTGATATTGGCAGACAGCGGCTATGATGCTGTGCTGCAACAAATGCTGGAGCTTGTGTCGCAACGCTTCGGCTCACAGAAAATCAAAGCAGTTGGCCATCGCATTGTGCATGGCGGGGAACGGTTTGTCAGCCCGGCCTTATTAAATGATGAAGTGATTCATCAGATTGAATTGTTAAGCCACCTCGCGCCATTACACAACCCGATCAACTTGCTCGGAATTAAGAATGCGAGAGAGCAGTTTTCAGCGGTTCCTCACGTTGCCGTATTTGATACAGCATTTCACCATAGCATGCCGCTCCGGGCCAGCCTGTACGCAGTGCCTTATCGTTGGTATCAAGACTATGGTATTCGCCGCTACGGCTTTCATGGTATCAGCCATCATTATGTTGCGCAGGAGGCCGCCCGGCGGCTGGGCAGGGAGATGCGGGATTGCCAACTGCTCACGGCACATCTTGGTAATGGCTGCAGTGCGACGGCAGTCAGGAATGGTATCAGCGTAGATACGACAATGGGCTTTACCCCGCTGGAAGGCCTGATGATGGGCACCCGTAGTGGTGATATTGATCCCGGTTTGCACGCTTTCATTAGCAAGCAAACAGGTGCAGATGTAGAGGAAATTACTCGCACTCTGAATTACGAATCAGGCTTGCTGGGTATTTCCGGCTTGAGTTATGATATGCGTACGCTGCTGGATGCCGCTAAAGCTGGTAACGAGCGGGTGGTGCTGGCTGTAGATATGTTCTGTTATCGGTTGGCCAAGGCTTTGGCTGCGCTGGCAGTCGCTCTGGATGAGGTGCATGCATTGGTTTTTACTGGCGGTATTGGCGAGCATGCTGATATCGTCAGGATGCAGACATGCCGGCATCTGTCATCCATTGGCATTAAGTTGGATACCGAAAGAAATCGACAGCATGGTCGTGGATCAGACGGAGCCATTGGCAAGGATGGATCACCGGTGTCAGTGCTGGTCATTGCCACCAATGAAGAGTGGATGATCGCCAAATATGTATGTGCAATATTGGATAAAAAGAAGGATAGCGAGTATTATAAACGCACAATTACGGAATCGGATCATCCAATGACCGGCTTTCCGGAGTAGTGATAAAACCGGGAGGAGTACCCATGGTACATTTAGATTTGACTGACAAAGAAATGACAATATTAGATGAGGTGCTGGAAAGCTATTTGTCGGATTTGCGTTATGAGATAGGTAATACAGATAACCTGGATTTCCGCAATATGTTAAAAGAAAGAAAAGCCGTACTGCGCAAGCTGGCAAACATTTTGGCGGACAGCAAAACGTCATGACGAATCATTGGGAACAGCGGTATCAGCAAGGCGAAACAGGATGGGACAGGGGGCAGCCCAGCCCGGCGCTGCACCAGTGGCTGGAGCAGGGCGTGCTGAAACCCGGCCGTATCCTGATTCCCGGTTGCGGCCGGGGCCATGAGGCGGTGGAACTGGCCCGGCGCGGGTTCGAGGTGTCGGCGATTGATATTGCCCCATCGGCCTGCGCGCATCTGGAGCGCGAACTGGCAGCAGCGAAGGTCAGCGGCGAAGTGATCTGTGGCGATCTGTTTGAATATAGCCCCGCGTCGGCTTTTGATGCGATCTACGAACAGACCTGTTTGTGCGCTATTGCGCCCGAACAACGAACGGCGTATGAACAGAAGTTACACCACTGGTTAAAAACGGGCGGGGTGCTTGGTACGCTGTTTATGCAGACGGGTGCAGAAGGCGGGCCGCCTTTTCACTGTGATCTGTTGAATATGCACCGTTTGTTTGAAGAGAATCGATGGCAATGGCCACAGCGGGAGCCGCTGTTCGTGCCGCATTATAGTGACCGTTTTGAGCTGGGTTTAGCATTGATCCGGCAATAGAAGCGTCGCTCTTTATCAAAAGGGGAAGGAACAAAGGGGCTATGTCGGAATGACAAGTATGAGCGTATTGATTGCAACCGCTGTGCAGGAGGTGTTCCGAGGCAAGGCATCCATGCTGATAGCACCCAGCATGGAGGGTGAGCTGGCGATTCTGCCCGGCCATGCGCCGTTGCTGGCGATGCTCCGGCCCGGCGAAGTGCGGGTGGATTGCCCGCTTCAGGATGCGGCAGGGGGATGCGAGTCCACCGATATCGTGGTGTTCGGCGGTTTTCTGGAGGTGCAGCCCGACGCCGTGATTATCCTGGCCGATGCGGTGCGGCGAGCCGATGAAATCGATGCTGCCGAGGCCAGGAAAGCGGCTGAGAATGCCAGAAAACTGCTTTCATCAACCGATAAAGAGATTTCGGTCAAGGCGATGCTTGATCTGGAGCTGGCCATTGCAAAATTGCGTGTGGCACGCAAAAACAGCAAGCAGTCGCTGTTGAAACCGTAACGGCATGGCCGCCTCTTTAATCACTCCGCTACGGGCCCCACAGGCTTATATGACAGTGGTGGCAGCGCCCGGTTGTATCAAGAGCAAAGCCGGTGCGTAAATCGACAAGAAGATTGTTGCTGCTGCTGTTCAGCCTGCCTGTTGTTGTTCTTGTTTTCGGCGTGATCTATATGCTGGGGATGCATTATCTTGAGGGCGATCCGCGCAGCTTGGCGCAGAGTCTGGAGTGGGCGACAGAAACGCTGACAACAACCGGTTACGGAAGCGACAACCAGTGGCATCACCCGGCGATGTCGCTATTTGTTATTATGACCCAGTTTGTCGGTCTGTTTCTGGTATTTTTAATCTTTCCCGTCTATCTGATGCCGTATTTCGAGGAGCGTTTTGAATCCCGCTTGCCACGCGTGATTCCGGACTGTTGCGGCGCTGTGCTGATCTATCGGTTTGGGCCGACAGTGGAGTCTTTGATCACAGAATTACAGCGTTTTGGTTATAAAACCGTGGTGATCGAGGAGGATGATACGATAGCCAGATCCCTCTATGAGCGCGGCCAACAGGTGGCGGCGACACGGCTGGACGGCGGTAATATTGATTTTTCTACCATGACAAAGGCAAGAGCCATTGTCGCCAACGCCGAGGATCACGACAATGCAGTGTTGATTACCATGGCGCGTACGCAGGGCTACCAAGGGCCTATTTATGCATTTTCTGAAGATCCGCTGCACCGGCCTGCTATGATGAGAGCCGGTGCGACAGAGGCCTTCACGCCGCGTCTGGTATTGGCCAACATGCTGGCCGGTAAAGCCAGCCGTAACATCAGACCACATATCGCCGGGGCGCACAGGATCAGCGAGCATGTCGGTATTTGCGAGTTGCGTATTCATGCCAACAGCCCGTTGGCTGAATTTACGCTTGGCGAAGCCAGAATCCGCGAACGTATCGGTGCGACAGTGATTGCTCAGTGGATTGGTGGTCGTTTTGTTGCCGGCGGCAAGCGAAATACCCGAATTCATACGGGTGCGATTATTGTTGCGGTTGGCAGTCATGATGCGCTGCAGAGGCTGGCTGAACTGGCCTGCTCGGCACAAGCATCCGGCCCGATTGTGATTGCCGGTTACGGAGAAGTTGGCAGACATGTGCGTACACAGTTGCTTGCTGCCGGCGAGCAGGTTCGGGTGATCAATAATATGGCCGGTGCGGATATCGATGTGGTTGGCAATGTGATGGATAGTGCCACGCTGGCTGCCGCCGGGGTTCGCTCAGCCAGTGCGGTCATTCTTACGCTGGGTAATGACAGTGAAACACTGTTTGCGACCGCAGTGATTCGCGGACATGCGCCGCAGGCACCTGTGTTTGCGCGCGTTAACCTGCCCAAAAGCGTGGATATGCTATACCGGCTTGGCGCGGATTTTGTCCTCTCTGTCAGCGAGGTGTCCGGGCAGATGCTGGCTCGCAAATTAATTGGTGAGGAATATGTGAGTGTTGAACCGCAGTTGAAAATCGTCAAAGTTAAATCGGCGGGGTTCACAGGCCAACATCCCTGGCAGGCCGGTATTCGTGAGCGCACCGACTGTCATCTGGTTGCCGTGGAACGTGCGGAAACAGTGCATGTGGAATTTACTGATGATTTTCGCATCGAAGCGGGTGATGTCCTCTATGTCTGCGGCACGCCGGGTGAACTGGGTGGTTTTTTCGAACAGTTTCCATGCACCGCTCCGATGGAGGATTCAGATATCTGATTCGATGAGGGCTCGAAAATCGTTGTCGGGTTTTGCCAGTCTGTTATGATGGCTCCATGCAATTCAGAAAGAAATACCGGGTGCGCCCCGGCCAGGCTGTGTATCTGGAAAAAATTGATCCCGACGGACGCGATGATCTGCTGAACAGGGAAGCGGCCGAGCCGATGATCCAGCACTATGCTGACAGGCTCCGGGCGCTGCAGTACCGGCTCTATGCCGAATCCTCGCGCAGCCTGCTGATCTGTCTGCAGGCCATGGACGCCGGCGGTAAGGATGGCACCATCCGGCATGTGCTGGGCTATATGAATCCGCAGGGTTGCCGGGTACAAGCGTTCAAACAGCCCACCCCCGAAGAGCAGTCGCACGATTTTTTATGGCGGGCGCACCGGGCAGTTCCGGCCAGAGGCGAGGTGGTGATTTTCAATCGCTCGTATTATGAAGATGTGCTGGTGACGCGCGTGCATGGCATGATCGACATGAAAATTTGCAAGCAGCGTTTTCGGGCCATACAGCAGTTTGAGCGCCACCTGAGCGATAATGGCACGCATATTCTGAAGTTTTATCTGCATATCAGTCGCGATGAGCAGCTACAGCGTCTCAAGAAACGGCTGGATGATCCGGAGCGCTGGTGGAAGGTGAGTGAGGCCGATTTCAGGGAACGTGAATATTGGCACGACTATCAGCACGCCTTTGAAGATACATTAAGCCATTGCAGCAGCAAAGCCGCGCCCTGGTTTATCGTGCCATCGAATCACAAATGGTACCGTAATCTGGTGGTATCACGTATCGTGGTGGAATATCTGGAATCCATGGATCTGCAACTGCCGCCGTCGACAGTGGATATTG
>Ga0256829_1001116_pt1 | contig 23147 bp, 34 predicted proteins | sample 131447metaG_FD_185979 | JGI IMG/M metagenome (GOLD analysis project Ga0256829, IMG submission 185979) | Hydrothermal vent microbial communities from Lau Basin, Pacific Ocean - 131-447 | ecosystem: Environmental > Aquatic > Marine > Hydrothermal vents | place: Pacific Ocean: Lau Basin | collected...
TTTACAACCAAAAGGTTTAACTGTAGGCGATAAAATTGCATCTGCAGATGCTGGTTTAGATGTTAAAGCAGGTAATGCTATGAAACTTCAAAACATTCCTGTTGGTACACTTGTTCATAATGTTGAGTTAAAAGTTGGAAAAGGTGGACAAATGGTACGTTCAGCTGGAACATCTGCTCAAATTATGGGTCGTGATGGTAAATATGTTTCATTACGTATGCCTTCATCTGAAATGCGTTTAGTACTTGGTGAATGTATGGCAACAGTTGGTATTGTTGGAAATGAAGAATTTTCAAACATAGTAATAGCAAAAGCTGGTCGTCAACGTCACTTGGGTATTCGTCCTCAAACTCGTGGTTCTGCAATGAACCCTATTGATCACCCACATGGTGGTGGTGAAGGTAAAACGAATTCAGGTCGTCATCCAGTTACTCCTTGGGGTAAACCAACTAAGGGTGCTAAAACTCGTCGTAAGAAAGCAAGTGATAAATTAATCATCACTCGTCGTAAACCAAATGCAAAAAGGGTAGGCTAATATGGCTCGTTCAGTAAAAAAAGGTCCATTCGTAGATGCTCATTTAATCAAAAAAGTTGAAGCAGCGAAAGCTAGCGGAGATAAAAAACCTATTAAAACTTGGTCAAGAAGATCTATGATTCTTCCTGAAATGGTTGGTTTAACATTAAATGTTCATAATGGTCGCCAATTTGTTCCTGTATATGTTACAGAGAATCACATTGGTTATAAACTTGGTGAATTTGCACCAACTCGTACATTTAAGGGCCATAAGGGCTCTGTTCAGAAGAAGGGGTAGTCATGGCTAGAGCATTATTAAAATTTATCCGTGTATCACCTATCAAATCTCGTCTTATTGCACGTGAAGTGCAAGGTATGAACGCTGAAGAAGCTATGGCAGCTTTAGAGTTCACTCCAAATAAGGCAGCTAAAATTATCTCTAAAGTAATTGCATCTGCAGTTGCTAACAGTGGTAGTGAAGCTGAAGATTGTGTAATTACATCATGTCGTGTTGACAATGGTCCAGTACTTAAACGTTTCCGTCCACGTGCTCGTGGTATGGCTTCAGGTATTAGAAAACCAACAGCACATATCTTAGTAGAAGTAGAGGGTAAATAGTATGGGTCAAAAAGTTAATCCTATTGGTTTACGTCTTGGAATCAACCGTAACTGGGAATCAAGATGGTTTCCTAATTTTAAAACTGCTCCGGCAGCTTTAGGTGAAGATCACAAGATAAGAACATTTTTAAAGAAAGAACTTTACTATGCTGGTGTTTCTAACATCATCATTGAAAGAACAGTTAAAAGACTTCGTGTAACTATCGTTGCAGCTCGTCCTGGTATTATTATTGGGAAAAAAGGTGCTGATATTGAGAAACTTAAAACTGCTCTTCAAAAGTTAGTTGGTAAAGCTATCTCTATTAACATTAAAGAAGAGAAAAAAGCACAAACTTCAGCGCAATTAGTTGCTGAAAATGTTGCTACTCAACTTGAGCGTCGTATTGCGTTTAGACGTGCTATGAAAAAAGTTATGCAAGGTGCACAACGTTCTGGTGCTAAAGGTATCAAAGTAGCAGTTGCTGGTCGTCTTGGTGGTGCTGAAATGGCTCGTACTGAGTGGTATTTAGAAGGTCGTGTTCCTCTTCATACACTTCGTGCAAAAATCGATTATGGTTTTGCTGAAGCACATACTACATACGGTATTATCGGTGTAAAAGTATGGATCTTTAAAGGTGAAGTACTTACTAAAGGTATTCCTGCAGAAGCTAAAGAAGAGAAAAAAGAACGTCGTGGTAGAAAACCAGCGCGTCGTGAAAATAGTGAAAAGGCTGAATAATTATGTTAATGCCAAAAAGAACAAAATATCGTAAAGTAATGAAAGGTCGTAACCGTGGTTATGCTCGTTCAGGTTACAAATTAGCTTTTGGTGACATTGCATTAAAAGCAGTAGAAGCTGGTCGTATTAACTCTCGTCAGATTGAATCGGCTCGTATCTCTTCTACTCGTCACATTAAAAGAAATGGTAAAATTTGGATTCGTGTATTCCCTGCTAAACCATTAACTGCTAAGCCTCTTGAAACTCGTATGGGTAAAGGTAAAGGTGCAGTTGATCAATGGGTAATGAACATCAAACCAGGTCGTATCATTTTTGAAATGGGTGGTGTGCCACATGATATCGCTCGTGAAGCGTTGACTCTTGCTATGCACAAGTTACCATTCAAAACAAAAATTATTACTGCGGAGATGAGCAATGAAATATTCTGATTTAGCAGATAAAACAGCAGCAGAGCTTCAAGCAATGCTTAAAGAGAAAAAAACTGAATTGTTTACTTTAAAAATTAAACAAAAGATGATGCAATTACAAAATACTAGCGAACTTCGTGTTGCTAAAAAAGATATTGCTAGAATCAATACTGCACTTGCTGCAGTAGCAAACTAGGGGACGAGCGATGGCTAATAAACGTGAAATTCAAGGTAACGTAATTAAAATTGCAGGTGATAAAACAGTATCTATTGTTGTTGAACGCCGTGTAATGCATCCTCGTTATCATAAAGTTGTAAAACGTTTCAAAAAGTACTTGGTACATGATGAACGTAATGAAGTAAAAGTTGGAGATGAGATTATTGCAATCGAATGTCGTCCACTTTCTAAGACTAAATCTTTTAGACTTAAGTCAGTTGTAAAAGGAGCGTAGTATGATTCAAGGTTTTACTCGTTTAAATGTAGCTGATAATACAGGTGCTAAAGAGATTATGTGTATTAAGGTACTTGGTGGTTCTAAGCGTCGTTATGCTTCAGTAGGTGACGTTATCGTTGCTTCTGTAAAAAAAGCGATTCCAACTGCTAAAGTTAAAAAAGGTAAAGTTGTAAAAGCTGTTGTTGTAAGAACTCATAAAGAGATTCAACGTGAAAATGGTTCATTGATCCGTTTTGATGACAATGCAGCAGTTATACTTGATGACAAGAGAGAGCCTATTGGTACTCGTATTTTTGGCCCAATTGGTCGTGAAGTACGTTACGCAGGATTCATGAAAATTGTATCTCTTGCTCCGGAGGTTGTTTAATGGCAAAGTTTAATTTCAAAAAAGGCGATATGGTAGAAATTATCGCGGGCGATGACAAGGGTACAAAAGCAGCTGTAGTTGCTGTTATGCCAAAGAAAAACAAAGTAATCGTTGAGGGTTGTAAAATAGCTAAAAAAGCTATTAAACCAACTGAAGAGAATGCTAAAGGTGGACATATCAATAAAGAGATGCCTATCGATGCTTCAAATGTACGTAAAGTGGAGGCATAATTAGATGGCTCGTTTAAAAGAAAAATATTTAGCACTCAAACCAGAAATTCAAGCAGCTTTAGATATTAAAAATGTAATGCAGATTCCTGCATTAGATAAAATAATTATCTCTGTTGGTGCTGGTTTTGCTATGAAAGATAATAAGCTTATTCAAAATATTGAAGATACTATTACTACTATCGCTGGACAAAAAGCTTCTACTGTAATCGCTAAGAAATCTGTTGCAGGTTTTAAAGTACGTGAAGGTATGCCAGTTGGTATTCGTGTAACACTTCGTGGTGAAAATATGTATAACTTTTTTGACCGTTTAGTGTCAATCGCACTTCCACGTGTGAAAGACTTCCGTGGTGTACCAAGTAATGGTTTTGACGGACGTGGTAATTATAACTTTGGTCTTCAAGAACAACTTATTTTCCCAGAGATTAGTTATGATTCAATTATGCAAATTCATGGTATGAACATTACAGTAGTTACATCTGCTGATTCAGATAAGGCAGCATTTACTCTATTAGAGAAAATGGGAATGCCTTTTACTAAAGGGAGCAACTAATGGCTAAGAAGTCTATGATTGCTAAAGCAGCGAGAACTCCAAAATTTAAAGTACGTGGATACACACGTTGTCAGATTTGTGGTCGTCCACACTCTGTACTAAGAGATTTTGGAATTTGTCGTATCTGTTTTAGAAAAATGGCAAATGAAGGTTTAATACCAGGTGTTAGAAAGTCTAGTTGGTAATATAACGCCGAATGAAGTAATTCATTCGACTACGTTAACACTAGGTTTCCCTCAGCGGGAAGCTCACGCACTAGTGCGTTTTGTTAATATTTACTGATTGGAAACTGCTAGCAGTCAGCAGCTATCTTATTTTTATAAGATAGCTACAAACAAGGAAAAATAAATGGCAATTAATGATTTAGTATCAGATGCGTTAACACGCGTTCGTAATGCTGGTATGAGAAGATTACCCGTTACTACTTTAGTACATTCAAAAAGTGTTGAAGCTGTAGCAAATATCTTAGTAGATAAAGGTTACTTAGAATCTTGTAATGTAATCGAAGACGGCGTTAAAAAAACTGTTAAAGTTGTACTTAAGTACGGCGAAGACGGAAAAACTGTAATCAATGAAATGAAAAGAGTTTCTAAACCTGGTAGACGTGTTTACAAAGGTAAAGAAGACATTAAACGTTTCAAAAATGGTTATGGAACTATTATTGTTAGTACATCACACGGCGTTCTATCAAATGACAAAGCTTATGAGCTTGGCATTGGTGGTGAAGTTATGTGTACGGTTTGGTAGGGAGATAACATGTCAAGAATTGGAAAAAATCCTGTAGAATTTGCTAGTGATATTACAGTTACTACAAATGGAAATGTTATAACTTTTGCTAAAGGCAAAAATAGTGTTGATTTAGACACAAAAGGTTTTGTGGCTTTTGAAGTAGAAGGTAACACTTTAACTTTTAAAAATCTTTCAGATGCTCGTGAAGATAGAGCTTTTTGGGGAACTTTTAGAGCATTGGCTCAAAATATCGTTACTGGTTTAACTACTGGTTACTCTAAGCAATTAGAAATAAACGGTGTTGGTTATAGAGCAGCTGTTAAAGGGAAAGTTTTAAATCTTCAACTTGGTTTCTCTCATGATATTAATTATGAATTACCAGCTGGTTTAGAAGCAAGTGTTGAGAAGAATGTTATTACTCTTAAAAGCCATGACAAACAAATGTTAGGTCAAGCTGCTGCTGAGATTAGAAGTTTCCGTCCACCAGAGCCTTACAAAGGTAAAGGTGTTAAATACATAGATGAGCATATCGTGCGTAAAGCCGGTAAAACTGCTAAGAAATAAGGGAGGAAGATAAATGAATGCTAAAGTATTAAAAAGTAAAATCGCTAACCGTTTAAAACGTAAGCGTCGTATACGTGCAAAAATATCTGGGTGTGCTGAACTTCCTCGTGTTTCTGTATTTAGATCAAACCGTTACCTCAGTGTACAAGCAATTGATGATGCAACTGCAACAACTTTATGTGCGTTACACTCTAAGGCTACTGGTCACAAAGCTAACAAAGAAGGTGCTGCTGCACTTGGTGAAGCATTTGCTGCTAAACTAAAAGAAGCAAATATTTCTGAGATTGTATTTGACCGTAATGGTTACCAATATCACGGCGTTATTGCTGCATTTGGTGACGCAGTTCGTGCAAACGAAATTAAGTTCTAGGAGCGCATGGCTATGACAGAAATCAATAGAGATGAATTTGAAGAATCAATTGTAAATATTGGTCGTGTAACGAAAGTTGTTAAGGGTGGTAGACGTTTTCGTTTTACTGCACTTATCGTTGTTGGTAACAAAAATGGTACTGTAGGTTACGGTGTTGGTAAAGCAAAAGAAGTTCCTGATGCTATCCGTAAAGCTGTTGATAATGCTTTTAAAAACTTAACAACTGTTAAGATTAAAGGTTCTACAATAGCACACGATATTGAGCATAAATATAATGCTTCTCGTGTATTACTAAAACCAGCATCAGAAGGTACTGGTGTTATCGCCGGTGGAGCTGCTCGTCCAGTTCTTGAGCTTGCAGGTATACAAGATATACTTACAAAATCAATCGGTTCAAATAATCCAAACACACTAGTACGTGCTACAATTGAAGCACTTTCTCGTATAAAAGGATAGAAAATGGGTATTGAAAACTTAACACCTTCAGAAGGTTCAACAGCTAATCGTAAGCGTGTTGGACGTGGACAAGGTTCTGGTACTGGTAAGACTGCCGCTCGTGGTCAAAAAGGTCAAAAATCTCGTACAGGTTACAAAAGAAAAAGAAACTTTGAGGGTGGGCAACAACCACTTGCAAAGCGTTTACCAAAAATTGGATTTACTTCTAAATTAGTAAAACCATATGTAATAAACGTTGAAAAAATCAAAGCTGTTGCAGAACTTGAAGAAATCACAATGGAATCAATCCGTGGTGTTCACAAAGTTGCTAATTCAGTGGCTAAAATTAAATTAGTAGGTGCTTCTGCAAAAGATTTAGCATCGAAAATTAAAGACGAAAACGTTACAACAACAGGTAACTAGTTGTGAATAAAAATCTAGTAAATAAGATACTTATTACTATCGGTTTTTTATTTATCTACCGCTTGCTGGCTTATGTGCCAGTACCAGGGGTAGATACAGCTGTTATCGCTTCTTTCTTTAACTCACATCAATCAGATTCATTAGGCTTATTTAATATGTTCAGTGGAAACGCTGTAAAACGTATGTCAATTATTTCTTTAGGAATTATGCCTTACATTACCGCTTCAATTATTATGGAGCTTTTAGCTGCTACATTTCCAACACTTGGTCAAATGAAAAAAGAGCGTGATGGTATGGTGAAATATATGCAAATTATTCGTTATGCAACTATTGTTATAACATTAATTCAAGCTGTTGGCGTGAGTATCGGATTACAAAGCTTAACTGGTCCTACGGGTAACTCTGCTATTCTTGCTGATCATAACACATTTATTATTCTTTCTGCTGTTTCTATGCTTGCAGGAACTATGCTTCTTATGTGGATTGGTGAACAAATTACGCAAAGTGGTATTGGTAATGGTATTTCGTTGATTATCTTTGCAGGTATTGTATCTGCTATACCAAGAGCTATTGGACAGACAATTGAGATGGTAAATACAGGAGCAATGAGTTTTATTACTGTAATCGCTATACTTGTATTAATACTCTCAACTGTAGGTATTATCATTTATGTTGAACTTGGTGAGCGTCGTGTACCTATTACCTATGCGAAAAAGACTATGATGCAAAACCAAAACAAACGTGTAATGAACTATATTCCTATTAAAGTGAATTTAGCTGGTGTTATTCCTGTTATCTTTGCATCTGCAATTTTAATGTTTCCAATGACTGTACTTTCAAGCAGTACAAATCCAACTATTCAGGCAATAGCGGATTTTTTAAATCCAAATTCTTACTTTTTTAACTTTTTGACTTTTGCTTTTGTTGTTTTCTTTGCTTTCTTTTATGCTTCGATTACATTTAATGCAAAAGATATTGCAGACAATTTAAAACGTCAAGGTGGATTTATTCCTGGTATTCGTACAGGTAATGCTACAAAAGAGTTTTTAAATACAACAGCAAGTAATTTAACATTTACTGGTGCGTTATATCTTGGACTTGTTGCTACATTGCCATTTATGATTATAAAAGGTTTGGGTGTACCATTTTTCTTTGGTGGTACTGCAGTTTTAATTGTTGTTCAAGTTGCACTTGACACAATGAGAAAAATTGAAGCTCAAATTTATATGAGTAAATATGAAACCTTAAGTGCAGTTGGTCTATAGCTATGGCAATTTCACTTAAAAAATTAGCGGAGATAGAAAAGCTAAGAGCTGCCAATAAAATTGTTGGTGGTACACTGGATTTACTTCGTGAAAATACAAAAGTCGGTATGACTCTTAAAGAGATGGACGCTATGGCAGAGGATTATATTCGCTCTCATGGTGCAAAACCTTCTTTTAAAGGCTTATATGGTTTCCCAAATGCAGTATGTACTTCACTGAATGAAGTTATTATTCATGGTATTCCTAGTGATTATAAACTTCAAGAAGGTGATGTTATTGGCTATGATGTCGGTACTGAACTTGAAGGTTGGTTCGGTGATGCAGCTATTAGTATGGGTGTCGGAAAAATTACAAAAAAAGATGAAGATTTGATTGCATGTTCTAAAGATACTCTTTATAATGCGATAGAAAATATTAAAGAGGGAATGCGTTTTAAAGAACTTTCTTATTTAATGGAGCAGTTTATATTAGAACGTGGTTTTATACCTCTTCGTAATTTTTGTGGTCACGGAATAGGGCGAAAACCACATGAAGAACCTGAAATTCCAAACTATCTTGAGGGGGGTAAAGCGAAAGCTGGACCAAAGATAAAAAATGGAATGGTTTTTTGTTTGGAACCTATGATATGTCAAAAAGAATCTAAACCAATTATTTTAGAAAATGGTTGGGATGTTGTTAGTGCCGATGGTTTACGCGGTTCACACTATGAGCATACTGTTGCAGTTATCAACGGTAAAGCTGAAATATTATCTCTTGCTTAAGAGTAAAAAAAAGGACTTATAATGGCTAAAGCAGATGTTATTGAAGTTGATGGCAAGATTATTGAGGCTTTGCCTAATGCAACTTTTCGTGTTGAATTAGAAAATGGACATATTATTTTATGTCATATCGCAGGTAAAATGCGTATGCACTATATAAAAATACTTCCAGGTGATAAAGTAAAGCTTGAACTAACACCATATTCTTTAGATAAAGGGCGTATCACTTACCGATACAAATAATTAAAAGAGGTTTTTGCCTCTTTTAATTTTAAAAATTTCCACCATTTCTAAACTCGCTTATTTCTGTTTCCACCATTTCATTTATCATAATTTTAAAAAGTTGGGAAATCATATTTGGATTTATATTAAGTTCTATTGCTTTTTTTCGTACTCTTTGCATTATATCGTCAATTCTATCTTCTGCTTTTACTTCATTAACACTCTCTTTAAAAGCTGCTGCCTGACGGATTAAATGGCTACGTTGTGAAATCAGTTCTACTATTTGTGTATCTATTATATCGACTTCTTTTCGTACTTCTTGCAGGGAATTACACTTTTTCATTCTAGCATCCTTTTTTATATTAACACTATTGTAACAATTAAAGTATATAATCTTTCTTACGATTCTTTATGTATATCTTTAACATGATTCATTATAGATATGCGTCCGTAAAACCCATTGTCCTATTGGGTTTTACACTTTTTTGATATAGATTCCCGTCTCTTTAACCTCTATTTTTCCATCATCTTGTAATTTTGTCAGTGAACGTTTGAATTCTTTTTTGCTTAATCCAAAAACATCCTTAATCAGCTGGGCATCACTTTTATAGTTATAAGGCATAATACCATTATTTTCTTCTAAGAGATTAAAAACTTTAAGAGCAGAAGAACCCTCTTTTTTACTGCCGGGCTTTCTAAGCGTAAGATCAATATTACCGTCTTTACGTACAGTTTTTACATAAGCAGTTTTTTTATCACCCAGTTTTATATTTTCAAAAATTTCATTGTGATAAATCAGCCCTTCATATTTGTTATTGACTATACATTTATATCCGAGGGGTGTTTTTGAAATGATGAGAATTTCTGCTTCTTTATTTATAGCAAGTCCTTTGACATTTCGATCAAAAAAATCACCGAGTTTTTCTGTACCGACAAGACGATGTGTTCGTTCATCATATATGATTTTGATAAATCTTTTTTCGCCAATTTCAAAAGGTGTTTTTTGAAACATTTTAGGTACAAGCAAGTCTTTAGGCAGTCCCCAGTCCATAAAAGCACCAAATGAGGCAACATCTACTACTTCTAAAAGTGCAAAATCATCTAGCATTGCAAGCGGTTTATTTGTATTAGCTACCAGTCTGTCTTCTGAGTCAGTATATAAAAAAACATCTACTAGAGAGTTCTCCGTCATCTCATCAGTGACATATTGTCCAGGAAGAAGGACATCATTTCCATCTTCTGCCATAAGGTAAAGACCAGGTGTTGTGTCTCTATCGACACGTAATGTATTTATTTTGCCTAGTTCTAAGTAAGGGCTTATTTCTTTTTGCATAGGTAATTCCGTTATATTAATTTAACGACATTATACCATTAAGATTATAGTTTGGAACCAAAAACCAATACTTTAAAGTATCTGCCTCCCCAGACTAAAAAGAGTAAAATCCAAGCAGTAAAAGAAATATCAAATAAAAAGTTAAGTCCCCAGCCAAAAGCTACATTTATACTGTAAAGTGCACGTAAAAGTACCACAATTTGAATTAATAAAAATATTTTTGTAGCTAATTTGTCTGCCTGCGGTGCTTGACCTGAATGACCGAGGGTAACTCGTGTTCCAAAGCCCATAAGCAGGGTGGTTAAAAAACCGATTGCTAAAAGGTGGATATTTAAAAAATAAAAAGAAGTGTCTAAAAATATTTCGGCAGTTAAACTGAGTGCCGAGAGAAAAAATGCAAGAGGGAGCCAAAAAAGTGCAAGATGCAGTACCCAAAGAATAGGAGGTGATTGAAGTGGATGCAAATCCCAACGCTTAAATTCAATAAACATATAGACTGCAAGTAACAAGTCTATAAGAATCTGTACACTTTTTATATCAGCCCAAGCAAATATACTTTTAAGAACAAAGAGTACAAAAATGATTTTGACAAAATTTTCATTCTTTTGTGCAAATGAATGAGAAAAAAAAGGAATCATTCTCTGCCCTACACTAAAGGCAAGGAAAATTAAGTACATGTAAAAAGAGAGAGCGACAGCTACCGGTAAAATTGAAGCATAAAAAAGAGAGAATATGAAAAGAAAATTGCCAAAAAGACCAAAATAATTTGCACCAAGAATCCAAAATGAATCAGACTTATCGGCTGCCCTGCTTGTTTTATATATTTTTTGTAACTTTAAAACTATAAAAAATTGTGAAAAGAGACTTAAAAGCATTGCCATCACTAAAAGAGTTTGTGAAGTAAAAGCTCCGGCGATAAAAAGTAGTGATGCCAGTGCATTTGCGTAAAAAATATTGCTGTAGTACTTTTTTTCTATTCCCTCTGTTTGGTTAAATCGTGGGAAAGTTGTAAATATAAAACCAGTAAAAAAGTTGGTAAAAACTAAAAATATGAGAGAGTAACTGTGAAAGATTGCAGTATCTACATGTAAAGAAATAATTCCCTTATAACTTAGTGCAAACAGCAGCATCATAACAATAGCATTGATGATACCAAGGAGAAAAAATGGCTGATGGGGTTGTGATAAAAAATAATTTTCTTTTGTTTGTGTTTGCATAAAAATCCTATAATAAAAAATTTTGACCTATTTTTTTGGAGTAAGCTCCAAGCATAGCATGTTCAAAGTCATTGTTCGTTGCATATTGATACCCGAAAGTTTTTGCCCACATTTGATGTTCTTCCATACAGAGATAAAAGAAGACTCTCTCATCTGCTTGCTGCCAAGGTTTGAAACTTTCATAAGCATGTTTGAACATCTCTTCTTTTGTTTTATCAGGGTATGATGTTTTTCCACTTGCATCTGCATGTGGGATTTGTGTGATTTTACTTCTAAATTCACGCTCACGCAACTGTTTTATAACGGGCTTGATAAAAGTCAGTGTTCCAAAACTGACAAGTGCAACTTCTTTTGGGTCGAATTGTAATATAAGTTGTTCATATACTTCTTGATATTCGTCAAGATAACCTTCGTATTCGACAATGGGATGAAAATGGAAGCCAACTTTCACGCCTTTGTCTGCCATTTTTCTTGCAGCTTTTATGCGTTTGGCAAGAGAAGCTGTTAAATGTTCTTCATTATCTATAATAGTCTGAGTATTTAAACTCCATGTGCAGAGAATATTTTTTGGTACTTCATTTTCAAGCAGATATTTGATATTGTCTGACTTTGTTTTAAATTCCAAAATAACATTGGGATTTTTTCTTGCAAATTCAAAAAGAGCATCTAAAACACCTTCGCGGTTGCCAAACATAAGAGAATCAGAAGCCTGGCCTGTACCAATGTGATATGTTTTGTTAGGCTCAAGTTGCAAATTGAGCAGTTTGTCCGCAAAACCACTGTCAAAGGTAATGGTATTTTGGTTGTAAAAACTTTGAATAGAACAGTAAGAACAGTCAAACCCACAGCTTTCAACCGCATCAAGCGTCATCAAATTGCAGCAACGTGTTTTTTCACTCGCTACTGGACATAGACCAAGCCCAAATCCTTCTTTTTGAGCTGTTTTAAAGGTATACTTTTGCTCTTGTGGAATATTTTTGAGTGTGAAATTTTCATAAGAGTTTGGAGTATTTCGTATATCTTCATAGGCTTTTTTAAGTCTTGAAAAAACAACTTTTCGCTGTGGGTGCTCGGGAAAAATTGTAGTGATTCTTTTTTCATCCCACATTCCCAAGTCTCTTGCGAAATTGATAATTTGTTTTATTTCCTGATAAGAAAATTTATATTCAAAAGCTTTCTCTTGTATAAACTCTTGTTCATGTAAAGGAAGCTTTTGAAAAAAGGTATTTTGTATTGCATTGGTAAATTTTTCGGCGTATAAATTCATATCCGAATTTTAGCAAAAAAATCCAATTATTTTATAGGTATTATTTTGTTTTTTGGCTTTTTAAGCTCTTTTTTTGGTATGGTAACTGTCAAAATACCATTCTCATATTTTGTTTGCAATTTGTTTTGTGCAATATCTTCAGGCAGTTGCATCATACGTTTAAACGAACCATAAAATATTTCTTGTTTGACATAATCTTTTGATTTTTCTTTTTGTAGATTTTTCTTTTCTCCTTCTACTGTTAAAACATTTTTGTCATCAATGCTAAGTTTTATATTCTTTTTTGGTATTCCTGCTAAATCAAATTTTACAATATATTCATTCTTTTTATTTTGAATATCAGTACGAGGGTAGCGTAAATTGTTTAATTTAGCACTATTAAAATTTGCTTCCATCAATGAATTAAAATACTGGTTCACTTTGGAAAATTCTTGAGCATATGCATTGTCAGTAAAGTTTTGGTTCGCAGATAATGCACCACTTAGTAATGAGGCAGCTAACAGACTGCCAATAAATTTTTTCATTTGAGTCTCCTGTGTTGAATTTCAGGAGTAATTGTATACCTGTTTTTCTAATATTTGGTAACTACTTAAGTAACATATTAGAAGTTTTTTCGAGCAGTTTTTTTAAATTTTTTACTTTTATACTTTTTCTGCCTGTTTCAATTATATTATCGGCTTTTAATTGTTTTATACTTCGCTCAACAACATGACGGACAGTTCCAAGCAGTTTTGCGATTTCACTGTTGGAAAGATTTTGCAAAAGCTGATAGCGAAATTTATTATTTGGATTGAGGTTTTGTACTAAAAGGTTTAAAAAACGTTCTTTTGTATCATAAAGAGAGAGTTCAGTCGCAAGATCTTCAGTATAACGCATATGCGATGCAAGATAGGGGAAGAATTTTTTATTGAAACTTGTGTCGTTTTCGAGCCAATAACGGACTTTATCAATAGGCAGCTGTAAAATTTGTGCATCTTCAACGACTTCATAAATAACTTCATGTACCTTTGCGTCAAGCAGGGAGATGACATCAAACATATCTCCGCGTTTATAAATAAAAAGGGTTTGCTCTTTGTTCGTCTGAAAATTTATCTGGTAGGTTTTTATTCTGCCATCCATAACAATATAAAAATATTTCAGCAAATCATCGGCAGAAAACGGTGAAGAACCTTTTTTATACTCAAAAGATTTGGCATATTGGTAAAATTCTTTTTCAAATGTATCATTAAGGCTTGATAAGAGCTCTAATTGTGTAGAATTATTTTGCATAAAAGAATTGTATCATATTTGTAAAAATTCCAGTACAGCTTTTTCATCCCCTTTAAACACAATAGGTATAGGGCTCTTTTGAATTTGGTAATCATACATAGGGTCGTAGTAGAGGGTTAAAAGTTCTATAATCCATTCTTGATACAAAGTTTTTGCCTGTGCTGTTTGATGTTGGGCATATGCATTGTCAAACATAGCTGCAAGCTCATTATAGTGCTGAGAGCCAAGACGTTTTTGTATTCTTTTGAGCCCTGTTTTAACATTTTCTGCCCACAGTTCCAATCCTTTGTCTGCAAAATTGTTTTGATATTCATGAATGGCTGATACAACATACTCATCATACGTAATTTCTGCACGTACATTGAGTGGCGTTTGCAATAAGACCAATTTCCCTTGCATAAAATTATCATACACAGGTTTAGGAATAAAAGCTCTGCCGATATTATGACTTTCGTGTTCTAAAACAAGATGTGAGAATTTTTTTTCATGAAATTGTATAAGTTTGTAAGCAAGATTATTTTCAAAATTAATTTGGGTGGGCTGATTGTTGGCAAATGCACCAAAGGATGAACCTCTGTGATGTGCAATGCCTTCCAAATCTATAGAATTTTGAAGCTTATTTAAAAGAATTGTTTTGCCAGAACCTGTACGCCCTCCCAGTATAAGCGTGGGTGTGTTTGCACTAATTTGCTCAGTTTGGAGCATAAGAAAGTTACGAAAAGCTTTATATCCGCCTTTGAGTCTTGTAATATTTATACCGGTTTCTTTGAGCCACTCTTGAGATATGCCAGAACGCTGACCTCCTCTAAAGCAGTAGAGTTTTGCATCAGGATGCTCTGCTAAATATGCTTTCCACAATGCAATTCTTTGCTCTTTGCCTTCATCCTTTATTAACTCTTCGGCTAGTGCTACAGCCGCTGCGTTGCCTTGTTTTTTGTATTTTGTTCCAACAAGTTCGCGTTGTTTATCATCTAAAATAGGAAGATTGACAGCATTTATAAAAGCTCCCTTATGAAATTCCACCGGTGCTCGTACATCAATCAGAGGTGTTTCATTTAAAACTATAGATAAAAAATCATCGCTTAATAGAGATGCCAACTAGAGTACCTCGACCAAATATTTTGCTTGTGGAATCGTTTTTCCTATTGGGCTTAAATCAAGTCCAGCTTTTTTTGTAATTTCTAAAAACTCATTTAGTGCGTCTTTTCGCACGGCACAAAGAAGACCGCCGGAAGTCTGGGCATCACATAAAATGTCTTGTTGCTCAGGATTCATTGGTGAAATTTTTTCGCCATAGCTTTCAAAATTTCTGCGTGTACCGCCTGGAACACAGCCCATTTGTAAATATTTTTTGACATTTTTAAGTGTAGGCACTTTGTCAAACTCAATAACCGCACTAATGTCACTGCCTTCACAAATTTCGCTTAAATGTCCAAGTAGACCAAAACCGGTAACATCAGTAATGGCAGTAACACCCTCAAGTTGGGAAATTTCTGCACCGATTTTATTGAGTGTACACATAGCTTCTATGGCAACATTGATGTCACCTTGTGCTATTTTGCCCTGTTTTTGTGCTGTTGTAAGTATGCCTATTCCTATCGGTTTTGTTAAAAAGAGTTCACATTCAGCTTCTGCTGTATCATTTCTTTTAATCTCATTATTGTTTGCTATTCCTGTAACGGCAAGCCCGAAAATCGGTTCAGGTGAGTCTATGCTATGTCCTCCAGCTAAAGGGATTCCTGCTTCTTCACACACAGAGCGACCGCCATCAATGACTTCTCTTGCAACATCAGCATTAAGTTTGTTTATAGGCCAGCCAAAAATAGAGATAGCCATAAGCGGTTTGCCGCCCATCGCGTAAATATCACTAATGGCATTTGTAGCTGCTATACGTCCAAAAGTAAAAGGGTCATCTACAATGGGCATAAAAAAATCGGTTGTGCTTAAAACAGATGTGCCGTTACCTAAATCTAGTGCAGCAGCATCATCTTTTGTGCTATTACCGACTAAAAGTTCGGGGTATTCTATCGTTTCGCGTGAACTTTTCAAAATAGAATCAAGCAGTTTTGGAGAAATTTTACAGCCGCATCCTGCCCCATGACTGTATTGTGTGAGTTTTATATCTTTCATAATGTATAATGTCCTTAATAAATATAACATACTATTCTTCTTTGTCTGAGAAATAGGTTAACAAGGGAAATAATGCATAGAAATATTAAACATATTGTGCTCGATTACAATGGAACGATAGCTAAAGACGGCAAACTCAAAGAAGGCGTAAAAGATTTACTGCCGCTTTTAATACAAAAATATACTTTACATGTAATTACCGCAGATACATTTGGCAGTGTAAAAAAAGAGTTACAAGATTTTAATCTACATGTAGAAGTTTTACAAAGTGAAAACCATACGAAAGAAAAAGAGCTATATGTGAGTGCATTAAATGCAAATGAATGCGTAGCTATAGGTAATGGTAATAATGATGCAAAAATGTTGAAAAATGCAGCTATAGGAATAGCCATTTTAGGAGATGAAGGTTGTAGCACCCAAAGTCTGCTTGCAAGTGATATTACATGTAAGTATATTACTGAGGCATTGGAATTATTTATAAATACAAAGCGATTGGTTGCTACGCTACGAAAATAATTTTACGCCCTTTTAGATTTATACAGTTTTATTGTCACTATTACTATTATAATTAATAAAGCAAGATGTTCTATGGTACTAATATCTCCAGATATTCGCTCAACGCTGTCACTTAAAAAATACCCTATACCTATACCTGTCATTGAGGCAAGTGTTACACCCAATAAGTCTAAAATTGCAAATTTCTTTTTGGAGTAATTATGCATTCCCAATACTAAGGGAAAAGCTATTGCTCCGCCATATACGAAACGTGAACTTACGGCAAACCAATTAGCTTTTGAATGAATAGAAGGTGTTATTTTTGTAACTTGTTTATGTAAACTTGGAAGTTTAGATAAAATTTTTTGAGCATAATTACGCCCCATATAAAACCATGCCTGATCACCTGCAACTGCACCAATAATGGCAACAATAATGGTCTGCTCAAGTGGTAATATGCCCATATGACAAAAAACTCCTGAGAGTAAAATAACGGTAGTTCCCTCCACCATCATACCTATAAAAACAATCCATAAGCCATATTGAGAAAGCAGAGGGCTTATTTCATTCATTAAATGTTGCAAATTTTGCCTTTTATTTTATAAATTCAACTACTTCATCAAACGACAGTCTAATTTGTTCTGGTTGCGGGTTAAGTCTGTAACCAAAAGGCAGAACCATGGCAAGTTGATATTGTTTTGTATTGAGTTCTAAAATTTCTTCAACTTTTTCTTTTTCAAAACCCTCAATAGGGCATGAATCTATACCAATAAACGCAGCACCAGTCATCATATTTGAAGCCGCAATATAAGACTGTTTTGCAGTCCAACAATAAATATTTTCATCACTACTAAGTGTTTGCTCCAGATGGTTTACATAAAGTCCCATATACATATCAAGTGACTCTTTTGGCATATCACGGCGGGCAAAACGTTTTTTAACTTCTCCTGATTCTACCTTGACACTCTCGATGCCCGTAAGAACAATTACAAGGTGTGAACAAGAAGTGATTTGTTCTTGATCCCAGCATGCTGGTCTGAGTTTGGCTTTGAGTGCTTCGTTTGTGATGACTAAAAATTTCCAGGCTTCCATACCAAAAGAGGAAGGCGATTTTCTTCCACATTCAAGTATATAGTGCATCTCTTCATCAGATATTTTTTTTGTTGTGTTAAATGCTTTACATGCGTGGCGAAAGTTCATGGCATCCATAAATTTATTGTTCATTATACATTCCTTATTTTTATTATATGTCAAATTGCCATAAAAGGTAGAGCAATTTTGTAAAAGTATTATAATCATAGCAGAAAAATCAGGAGTTATAGGATGATTTTAGGAAAATGCCCTTATTGTGACGATGGAGAGATTGAAGTTCGTGACAAAGAAGTACGCGGTAAAAAAGTAAAACTTTACGCCTGCTCAAATGCTCACTGGAAAACAGAAGATGGTGAGATGTTTGAAGTGACAGAAAAATCTACATGTAGTTTTAGAATTTGGCAAAATTCCTTGGCGAAATATGGCAAATGGCTGAACTATAAAGAGGTACGAGAGCTTTTAAGTGAACAGGAACTTGAAGTAGAACTACTGAGTAAAAAATACGGTAAAAAAGTTTACTACACCAAAACACTCATTCTGAATGAGGAGTATGGCGTAAGCGTACTTTGGGATTAAAATCCCAAAGTAATATTTGTAAATTCATTATTCACCATTTGGTCCATTATGGCAATCATAACAAGTTACTTGTTGACCGGCATTATATGTTTTTGTACCATGCTCGACTGTGAACGTTCTTGCACTAAATGTTTTAGAAAGTACACTTCCTCGATAATTTGACCCATGACATTGAGTACAAGAGTTTAGATTACTTCGTGCTGCAGATTGATGGTTATTAATCCAAGCTTGTCCAACTGTATGCATTCCATGTGGTCCACCTGATGTAGTTGTTGGTGTAGTTGTATGACATGCTGTACACTCAGCTATTGTTCCGGCATGACCTTGAACGGCTATGCTTTGCAAATTATCTTCAGTATGTGAACTTGGATAGATAGCATGAGTAGAACCATGACAAGCTGAACACTGCATTTGTCCATGTCCTGTACTAAATCTATACATATTTTTACCAGCTGAAGGAGTATTTGCTTTGGTTGCAAATCTTGTATCTATTGCTGCCCTGAGTGTTCCTGTAGTCGCATTTGTGACAGCAGTTGTGTAGCGTTGTCCATTTTGATGACACGCTTGACAATTTGGTTCATCTAACCAACCAACTCTTCCATGTTTTCCAACAGCATTCATATTTCCATGACAAGATTGACACTGAATATTACTCTGTTTCCCCATCGCACCACGAAGACATTTTGTTGTAGCTCCTGGGTGACATCTATAACAAGCACTTCTGTTTGTTGATGCACTCATCTTTTGCTGTGTTGTTGGGTCTATAACATTTGCATGTAGAGAGTGTATAGACTCTGTAAGTGGTTTTATGCCAGCTATTCCAGTTCCTGGAAGTGCATTACTTTTATGACAAGTTGCACAAAGAACAGGATTACCATTTTTTGCACTTGTGTAAAGTCCTGCATTGTCGTATGTGTTGTATCCTGCAGCTTTGAGTGCTGTTTGATTGTTCAAAACAGCAGTTGGGAACTTTTGATCATGTAGACGCAAAATATTATATTTAAAATCTTTTTCTGCATTAGCATCATTTTCCCATCCTGCACTTGGTTTGGCTGCTGTATAGCCACTTGTAGAGCCATGACAAGCTTTACAATCCATTTCATCACTGATAGGTAAAACCACTTTTGTAGTAGCTAAGACTGCACCACTATTGTCTTTGGCTGTTACTTTTACTAAAGGGTAATAATTTTTTGACCCATCATCATTATACGGTGTGAGGGGAATCCCTGTTGCTTCGAACCAGTTATGAGCAGAATTAAATGTAAGGTTGTGTGGTGTTAAACTTGGGACAGAATTTCCTGTCAATCCTATATTGTCAGCAGGTGTTGCATTAAAAAGTTTTCCTACAAATGACCAAAAGTTTGTTTTTGGATTATTGTTACTATCCAATAAACTTGTAGTATTGAATTTTCCATTTAAACTTGCTATCGCTTCATAAGTAATAGTTACCCCTGATGTTATATGTTTGTTTGTTGTTCCATCTTTACGAATGAGTTGAGCATTTAGGTTGTTATATGGTGGCAGTATGGAAAATACTGAAAAATCAGACCCATCCATACAGTGCATCCCCAAGTCATTCCAAGCTAAGAGTGTATAAGCTCCAGTTGCACCACCACCAGTTGTTGTTGTTGTTGAGCCTCCATTAGTTGAACCACCAGTTGTTGTTTCCTCATTTGAGTTTGTTTCATCTGAATCTTTATTTTCTTGATTGCTTCCATTGTTATTTTCGCTAGCTATTTCGGATTGAGTCAGTTCATGTAATTTATTCTGATTGACTAACTCATTGACAAGTGTTTGTTCCACTTGTTGTGAATTATGTCCAGAAGAATTGTAGCTATCATATTGAGTTCTTATTTCGGCTTTGATATCATTAAAGTTTGTTGTAATATTATTATCTACTTCATGTTTAAATAAAACATTTGAGATAGCTTCAACTTTTGTGGAATTTAAAGGAGTCTTATTTAGCAAATCACTTAATGAGATATTTAAGTCTGTCGCGGATTGTTCCACTAATGCTCTTGTTGAAACATTTGCGTCATAAGTAGTTACCATGGTTATGACTTTACCACTTCTTGCTTTAAGTTCTATAGTGTTGTTTATATCTCCTACATCAACTTTGCCATCTCGATTGACATCAATAAATCCTCCGGTTGCAGTAATAGGGTAAGTAATAGTTTGGTTGAATTTATAATAACCATTGCCTTCTTCTTTCCCTGTGTGATTGTTGCTATCTTTTACCATTGCATGTAAAATAGGACCACGAACTACCTGTATTGTGGTAGCAGTTGCAGTGGATGTTCCATTACTACCTCCCCCTCCGCCACATCCAGCGAGTAAAACTAACAGTGATGTTAGAATAATAAAAGATTTCATAAAATCTCCTTTGATGAATTTAAAAGTAAATTATCAGATAAATAAATGAAGATTTGATGAAGATGTTAGGATAATTATGCAAGTGTAAAAACAGGAATTTCACTCTTTGCTTTGTATCGTAGTCCAACTCCCCAATATCCCAGTCCATTGGTAACATAGAGGAGTGTTTTATTCTTTTTATAGAGACCGGAAAAGTAGGGTTGAAACAGTTTAACAAGGCAGCTAATGGGGAAAATTTGTCCGCCATGTGTATGCCCACTGAGTTGTATGTCAACTCTTGCATCTTTAATGTATTGTATATCTTTTGGTTGATGGGCAAGGAGAATAGTAAATAAATCTTCATCAATTGTAGAAAAAAGTTCCTTAAGAGGTCTTTTTTCCCCTCTTACAAAACTGTATCTGTCACTTACGCCGACAAGTTGTAATAACTGACCCCTTACATTTAAACGGATGAGCGTATTGTCCAAACATTTAATGTTGTTTTTTTCGAGAATTTCTTGCAATGTTTTCTTACCATAAAATATATCGTGATTACCGGTAACATAATAAGCAGGTGCTTTAAGATTTCTAAAAATTTCTAGTTGTTTTTTGAGTTTGTTTGCATCGCATTCAATAATATCCCCGGTAAAAAGTACCAAATCGGGATTTTTTGCATTAATTTGCAGGGTCAGTGATTCAAGATAAGAGAGTGAGACCTTTACATGTAAATGTAAGTCTGAGAGTTGAACGATTTTTATGCTTTCAGGTAATTTGCTAAAACCATTCATCGATAAATCAATCGCTTTAAAAGGAAAATATTTAAAACCTACTTGTAACATCCCTTATACCTCTTCATTGAATCTTCATTTTAACATTGTAGTATCTTAATGTGAAGATTAAATGAAGATTTTCAATGATATAATCAATAATAATAAAATGAGAATACAATGAATATACTTATAGTAGAAGATGATGAGGATAGTGCAACATTTTTAGAAAAAACGCTTGTGGCTGAAAAACAGAGTGTGCAGGTTGCCTATAGTTATAAAGAAGCAAGAGAATTTGTGCAAGAACATATTTTTTCTCTTATTTTGCTTGATTGGAATTTAGGTGACGGCAGTGGGTATGAGTTGTTACAAGAGTGTCGAAAAGAGCTGGCTCCCGATGTTTCCATCATTATGATAACAAGCGAGAATGATACAGAAGCAGTGGCGGCCGCTCTTGATGCAGGGGCAGATGATTATATAACAAAACCTTACTCTATGGTTGAACTTTTAGCACGTATTCGAGCGGTATCACGGAGAGAAGCATCTCAAAAAAGCTCTGTGGTGGAAATTGGCAGATTGCAACTCAATATGACGACCCATGAAATTCTTTTAGATGCTACTCCTTTGGACTTAACAACAACGGAGTATGATTTGTTACAACTGTTGATGCAAAATCACAATGTTATTTTGACACGGTATCAACTCAATGAATCAATTATGAAAGATTTTGCCTCTTTTGGTAATAGTAATCTTGTAGATGTACATATTAAAAATATTCGTAAAAAACTTGGTGAATATAATATTATTCAAACGGTGCGTGGAATTGGTTACACCATAAAAACGAAAATATGAAAAGCAGGATAGTATGAAAAAAACAGTTCTCTTTTTAATGCTTGTGAGCGTGCTGCTCTTTTCAAAAGAGTATAAACTCGGAGAAGGGTATCAACTTGGGAAGACGCCTTTGTATGTCGGAGGCTATTTTTCACTGGATTATGCCAATTACAGTAAAGGTGATTTGCAACAAGCGAGTTTGAATGATATGGCATTGCTGAGTTATGGCAGCTATAGTAAATTTGCTTATATGGCGGAGATGGAGTTTAAAAACTACTATGTAAAAACATACGATAATGGCAAAAAAACTACTACTAAAGATACAAAACTGTATGCCGAACGACTCTATGTTGATTACAACATCAATGAAAATTTTCTGACAAGAGTTGGAAAATATAACTCAAATGTCGGATACTGGAACCTTACGCCAATCAATGTTCTTCGTGATACAACATCTTCGCCTGCTACAGCTAGAATCATTTTTCCTAAATATACAACAGGTGCCGATTTAAGTTATCATTTCTTTAATGCATCAGAACTGGCACTCAATATTACACTTCAAAATAATAATTCACTTGATGAAGAGTATAATAATTTTTATATCAAAAAACATTTTGGTATGGGTCTTGAGTACAGGTATGACAATTTCAGTGTAAAAATTAATGGTGGTTATTTTCATAAAAAAGATCATACGCAAGCCTATGTTGATAATTATTATGGATATTTGAGTTTTTTGTATAACAATGATACGTTAAAATTAATGGGCGGACTCGGGCATCGTGATGATAATAAAAAAGATGCAGTAAAACTTTCAACTTACCTGCAAGCTACTTATGAAATTGCTTCGCATCATTACCCTGTAATTCGACTTGAGCATTACAATGCACAAATCAATGTTGAGAACAATGTTACAAAAGACAGCAGTGTAATATTTGGGTATACATATAGGCCTATTTACCCTGTAGCGTTAAAAGTAGAATATCAAGTGCACAGTAATAAAATATTAGACAGATTTCTTGCTTCATTTTCGGTTATGTTTTAATGAAAAAAATATGCTTGTTTCTCTCTCTGTTTTCATTGTTAGTGCAGGCAAATGATTATATTGTAATTGCAAATAAACATTTACATGTAAAGAATGTAACACGTGAATATTTGAAACAAATTTATCTTAAACAGCATATGTATATGGGAAA
>Ga0256829_1001117_pt1 | contig 23138 bp, 20 predicted proteins | sample 131447metaG_FD_185979 | JGI IMG/M metagenome (GOLD analysis project Ga0256829, IMG submission 185979) | Hydrothermal vent microbial communities from Lau Basin, Pacific Ocean - 131-447 | ecosystem: Environmental > Aquatic > Marine > Hydrothermal vents | place: Pacific Ocean: Lau Basin | collected...
ACTCACCTCTTCAGCCGCTTCCACTTTCGGGTGGAACTGCTGATAAAAGGCTTCCAACATCTCCTGCCAAGACTCCTTGCCTTGCGCAATCAAATCAAATTCCGCTTCCACATGGGCGGTAAACTGGTAATCCAAAATATCGCCAAAATGTTTAACCAAAAAGTTGGTCACAATGCCTGCAATATCGGTTGGAAAGAGTTTATTCTTCTCACTTCCCGCCTTCTCTTCTAGCGTTTCTGTTTTCAGCTCCGCCTGGGCATTAAGCGATAACTGACGATAGGTACGAGTCGTGCCTTCACGATCCTCTTTGACGACATAACCTCGTTGCTGAATCGTATCGATCGTCGGTGCATAGGTGGAAGGTCGACCAATGCCCATCTCTTCCAAAGTGCGTACCAAGCTCGCCTCATTGTAACGGGCAGGCGGACGGGAAAAACTTTGACGGGCGGTCAACTCGCCAAGCTTTAATGCCTGCCCGACCTGCATCGGCGGCAAAAGTCCACTGTCATCGCTCTTATCAAAGCTGTACGCCTTTAAAAACCCTTCAAAAGTGACTACTTCGCCTTTGGCGGTCAATTTATCATCAGGCAAGGTGCTAATCGCAATGTCCACCGTGGTACGCTTCAGCTGCGCATCGGCCATCTGGGAAGCCAATGCCCGTCGCCAAATCAGTTGATACAATCGCTGTTCATTGCGTTCACCCGTGACGGTTTCCACCGAGAAATCAGTCGGACGAATCGCCTCATGCGCCTCTTGGGCATCGGCATTTTTGGTTTTATAACGGCGAGGTTTGCTAAATTTAGCGCCATAATTCTGTTTAATCACCTGCTCCGCCTGCGCAATCGCCTGCTCAGACAGGTTGACCGAGTCGGTACGCATATAGGTAATTTTTCCCGATTCATAGAGTCGCTGGGCAATCATCATCGTCTGCTTGACCGAAAAGCCCAGTTTAGCCGCCGCTTCCTGCTGTAAAGTAGAAGTGGTAAAGGGCGGTTTCGGGCTGCGTTTAGCAGGCTTCTCTTCCAAAGAGCCGACCTTCAACTCCGCTTGACCAACCGCTTCTAAAAACGCCTGTGCTTCGGCTTCCGTTTTAAAGGCAGCAGTGCGTTTGACTTCAACCGCGTCCACCACTTCGCCTGATGCGTCCAGCAAATCCAGCGACCCTTGCAAGCGATAAACAAAGTCCGCTTCAAATGCCTCAATCTCTCTTTCTCGCTCCACAATCAGCCGCACAGCCACTGATTGCACTCGCCCTGCTGACAGCCCTGTGCGAATCTTTTTCCATAAAATAGGCGACAACTCAAACCCCACAATACGGTCTAAAATTCGTCGTGCCTGCTGGGCATCGACCAGATCCATGTCCACCGTTCGCGGCTCGGCCACCGCTTTTTGGATGGCCGATTGGGTAATTTCATGAAACACAATCCGCTTGGTGGTATCGATATCCAGCTTCAACGCTTCCGCCAAATGCCAAGCAATCGCCTCTCCCTCACGGTCCTCATCCGTCGCCAGCCAAATGGTATCAGATTCTTTTGCCAATTTACGAAGCTCTGCCACCACCTTCTTCTTGTCGGGCGAAATCTCATACTTCGGCTGAAAACCATGCTCAATATCAATGCCCATACCTTTTTTCTGAATATCACGGATATGGCCATAACTGGAACGCACGGTAAACCCATCGCCTAAAAATTTCTCAATCGTCTTCGCCTTAGCAGGAGACTCCACTATTACTAAATTTGTCATATTACGCTTTACTTTTAAATGTTCTCTTTTTGTAACAACTCAGCTCACCCCTGAAATCCGCCACTTCTGCGTTGGAAAATGGTCATTTACGACTTGTAAACTCACATTTTCCGCCTTGAATTGACGAATTTCAGGGGCAATCTGAGCTGTCACGGTGTCAACAGAGCAGTTACCTCTTTTTTACAGAATGCGGTCTTTCTTTATGGATTGCAAGCTTTTTCATCCGTGCTAACACAAGGTTGGAGGCAAAGCTCGGACTTGGTTGCTCCAGTCTGTGAATCCGTAAGACTCAGCATCGAGCAAGCCAAAACTCGCTTCGCTCAAACATTGGCTTGCTATTTCGACGCTTTCGTCAACGGATTCTACAGACTTCCCACAGGCAAGTCCAAGCTTTACCTCCAACCTCAGTTCATCCATCTGTCCAACTTTCACAGGCTGGAGCAATCAAGGCTAAAAGCCACCTCCGACCTCGAAACCCCTTTAAAGATTCACTCTCCAATCTTAAACCCCCTCTACAAGACATCCTCTCAAATCTTCAGCCCAGCCGCCGCCACCGACCACCCGATAAGGCTTCAATTTTGCCTGACAACTCCAACATCATCAACTGTGCCTGAATCTCCGAGGCGGGCATTTTACTCAAAACCACCAGCTCATCCAAGCTAATCGGTTCATACTCTATATAAGAGAGCAGTTTATTGCCTTCACTGCTCAAGTCATCCACATGATGGCCAAACAAGTCGTTTTGGGCGGCTGTCTCTTGTTGAGCAGGCGAATCCAGCAGTGCATCTGCCAAGTGTGCCTCCAGCTCCTGCAAAATATCGGCCCCACACTCTACCAGTTTTGCCCCCTGCTTAATCAGCTGATGACAACCTTTCGCATAGGGGTTGGCAATGGAACCAGGCACCGCAAACACCTCTCGCCCCTGCTCCATGGCTTGTCGTGCTGTAATCAGCGAACCGCTTTTCAAAGCCGCCTCCACCACCAGCACCCCTTCACTCAAACCACTGATAATACGGTTGCGCATGGGAAAATGAAAAGCAGCAGGTCTCGCACCCAGTGGAAACTCTGAGACCAAAGCTCCCTCTTCGGCAATCTGGTGTGCCAATGCCTTGTTCTGGGCAGGATAGATGCGGTCAATCCCTGTTCCCATCACCGCTATGGTCTTGCCCAGTCCTTTTAAGCCGCCTCGATGTGCTGCTGCATCAATCCCCGCTGCTAAGCCGCTGGTGATGGTAATCCCTTTTTGTGACAACTCAGCGGCCATACTTTCTGCCACCTGCACTGCTGAACGAGAAGCATTTCTTGCCCCCACCACCCCGATCTGTGGATCTTGCAAAAGCGAAACCTGCCCTTTCACAAACAGTACAATCGGCGGATCAGCAATCTGTTTGAGTTTAGCAGGATAACGACTGTCCGCCAAAGTCAAAATAGTATGGTTTGCATCTTTCTCAGCCCACGCCAAAGCTGCTGCCACCTTCTGCTCACTATCTGCTGCCAAGAGCGATGCCAACTGATTTTCTCGTAAAATGCCCGCCTGCTGCCAAACCGCCTCAGAAGCGGCTAACCCTGCCCGCAAACTCCCAAAATGCACCACCACCTGCTGCAACTGCTCCGCACTGACAAAAGCCAAATGATAAGGCAGCCAAACGGACAAATCCTGCTCTTGTAACGCAAATGCAACTTGTCCTTCACACTGTTCAGAATTTTCCATCACCAACCGTTATAATTAAAAGCTCTCTTAAAAGTATAACGGAATTATGGAAAAACTGGATATTGTTCTCTACCCCGAAGAGGGGCTTCGCCAAGTGTGTCAACCCATCCCTGAAATGACCGATGAATTGGATAAACTCATCGATGAAATGTTCTACACCATGTACGATGCCCCAGGTATTGGGCTAGCGGCTCCGCAGGTGGCGGTGCAACAACGACTGATCGTCGTTGATGTCTCCGAAACCAAAGATCAGCCGATTGCCCTAATTAACCCAGAAGTGGTCGCCAGCAAAGGCGAAATTGTCTGGGAAGAGGGCTGCCTCTCAATTCCAGGTGCCTATGGCAAGGTCAAACGCCCCAGTGACATTCTGGTTAAAGGCATGGACAGAGATGGCAATGAGGTGGAAATTGAAGCCAATGACCTGCTCGCCGTCTGCATTCAACACGAAATCGACCACCTCAATGGCAAACTCTTTATCGACCACCTCTCAGGCCTCAAACGCCGCCGAGCCATTGAGCAATTTAAAAAACACCTAGCGGAAAAAGAGCGGGAACAGTAAATGAAAATCATCTTTGCAGGCACGCCTGATTTTTCTGTACCGCCTTTAGAAGCCTTGATTGCGGCGGGGCATGAAGTGGTGGCGGTTTATACCCAACCTGATCGCCCTGCAGGCCGAGGTCGCAAACTCACTGCCAGCCCTGTGAAGCAGGCGGCTTTAGCCCATGACATTCCCGTTTACCAACCGCTCAATTTTAAAAATGCGGAAGAAGTTGAACTGCTTCAATCTCATCAAGCAGATGTCATGGTGGTGGTGGCTTACGGCTTGATTCTGCCTGAAGCGGTGCTGAACGCCCCTGCCAAAGGCTGTCTGAATATTCACGCCTCCCTGCTCCCACGCTGGCGAGGGGCGGCACCGATTCAACGGGCAATTGAAGCGGGCGACGCGGAAACAGGTGTGACCATTATGCAGATGGATATTGGACTGGATACAGGCGATATGCTCTACAAAGTCACCACGCCCATTTCCCCTGATGACACCGCTCAAACCCTGCATGACCGCTTGAGTCAAATGGGAGCAGAGGCGATTGTGGATACTCTCTCACAACTCGACCAACTCACGCCTGAACCTCAAGATGAGAGCTTGGTCACCTATGCCCACAAGCTCATCAAAGCAGAAGCCGAAATCGACTGGTCGCTCCCTGCGGAAGTCATCCAACGCAAAGTGCAAGCTTTTAACCCCTGGCCTGTCGCCTTTACCCAGCTCCAAGGCAAGCCGCTTAGAATCTGGCAAACAAAAACGGCAAATATCAACGAAAATTCCAAAAAAATGCCAGAATCCCCAGTCCTGCAAGCCCAAAAGTCCGCTGGCACCGTGCTAAAAGTCGATAAACAAGGCATTTTCGTGCAGACGGGACTGGGGATTTTGCAACTTTTGCAGGTGCAGCCGAGTGGCAAAAAACCGATGGATGCCTACGCCTTTGCCCAAGCTCGACAACTGGAAGGCGTGCAGCTCGGTGAACAGTCAAACAGTGAAAAATCAATCAGTGAGCAACCCAAATGAGCGGCGCATCCCAGTCACCTAACGCACGGTTTGTTGCCCTTCGTATCCTGCAGTCAGTGCTGGAAAATGGTCGCTCTTTAAGCCAAGCCCTGCCTGAAGGCTTAGCCCAATTTTCTGACCCTCGTGAAAGAGGCTTTACCCAGAATTTGGTCATTGGCACCTTACGCTGGCATCTTCGCCTGCAAGCCATTTTACGGCAGATGATGAAAAAGCCGCTCAAAGAAAAAGACAGCGACATCGCCCTGCTAATTGAACTAGGACTCTATCAAATCCTCTACCTCAATGTCCCCGAACACGCCGCTGTGGGGGAGACGGTTACACTCACTGGCAAGCTACGAAAAGGCTGGGCAAAAGGGGTGGTCAATGGGGTGCTTCGCAATTTTATTCGTCAGCAAGAAACGATTTTGGCAGAGGTCGATCTCAAGCCTGCACAAAAATTTGCCCACCCGCAATGGTTCTTTAAAAAGGTACGCAAAGCCTACCCTGATCAATGGGAAGCCATTTTGGAAGCGAATAACCAAGAAGCCCCGCTGTTTTTGCGAGTCAATCCATTGGTGCAGAGTCGAGAGGATTTTTTAGCCAAACTGCAAGCTGTGGGCATTGCCGCCGAACCGCATTCTTTTAGCCCACAAGGGGTGAAATTGGCACAAGGTTGCGACATTACTCAACTGCCCAGCTATGAAGAAGGCGGGTTTAGTGTGCAGGACATTGCCGCCCAGCAAGCCGCCCTGACTCTCAAGCCGCAACCAGGCGAACGCATTTTAGATGCCTGTGCCGCTCCAGGCGGCAAAACCACCCATCTACAAGAGGTCGCCCAAAACCAAGCCGACCTCACCGCACTGGAAGTCGCCCCCGAGCGACTCGAACGGCTCAGTGAAAACCTCTATCGCTTGGGACTGGAGGCAGAAGTCTTACAAGGCGATGCCGCTCAGCCTAATGATTGGTGGGATGGACAACCCTATGACAAAATTCTACTGGATGCTCCCTGCTCGGCAACGGGGATTATTCGCCGTCATCCCGACATCAAACACCACCGCACCGCAGAAGATATTGAGGCCTTAACCACCCTGCAAGCTCAAATTTTAGAAGCCCAATGGGCATTGCTCAAACCAGGTGGACAACTGCTTTATGCCACCTGCTCCGTCTTGCCTGAAGAGAACACGCTGCAAACCCAAGCCTTTCTAGACAACCATCCTGATGCCAAACAGGTTCCCATTGATGCCCCTTGGGGGTTAACACAACCGACAGGCAAACAGATTTTACCAGGGGACACTGAAATGGATGGTTTTTACTACTGTCTCATTGAAAAGAGGGCGTAAAATGCGGTGTTTTAGAGGGTTTATTCTCAGTTGCCTACTCTGCTTGAGTTTCTCCCCTCAAGCAGCAGATGCCCCCAAAAGTGCGGTTCCGACAAAAACATCTCAACCTATCTATATCTACCGCTTGCAACCTCTGATTGAAAATGACTGGCTCACCCTCAATGCCCAAACCCGTATTCAGCTCCCTAAAACGGTCACCGAAGCCCTGCTTCACGAAATCCCACTCACCTTTACCATTCAAATCCAACTATTGACAGACAAAGACTTTTTAGGCTTTAGCACCAGCGATGCCCTGTTTGATCTCAACTACCAAACCGTGCTGAGCTATGCCAGCTTTAACCAAAAATTTATTCTGCTCAATCAACGCAATAAGAAAGTCAAACTCCTCAATGATCTTGCTAAAGCTCTTGAAACTTTAGGCACTTTTGAGCATTTTAAAATCCTTCCCCTGCATCAACTCAACCCTGATAGGCATTATCAACTGCGACTACGAATCTATCTTGATCGCTGGCAACTGCCCACCCCCTTAACTCTTGAAGCCCTTTATAAGGGCGATTGGTCACTCGATAGTGGCTGGGTGAGTGAGGAGGTCTCATTCGAGCAATGAAACCGTGGCCTCTGCTTAAACAATACGGCTGGCTCCTGCTGCTCTCCTCTCTATTGATGGGCGCGTTAATCATTATGAGCCAAATTCTGCAAAATGCCAGTCGTTTTGCCGAGGCCTATATCCCCCTGCTTCTATTTACTTTGGCTGGGATTCTACTCCTACTGATTGTCCTATTTCGCACCTTCTACACCCTCTATCGTCACTATAAAAGCCAAGCGACAGGCATTCGCCTCACACTCAAACTCACCAGCTATGTAACGCTCTTAGTTGGCATTCCTGTCGTCACCATCTACCTTTTCTCACTGAACTTCATCTACCAAGGGATTGACCAATGGTTTGATGTCAAAACCGACAAAGCACTCTCCGAAGCGATTAAACTGGTGCAGGCCAACTTGGATGATAAAACCCGAGACAAACTTCATCAAACCGAAGCGGTGGCCGCAGAAAAACGCAATGAGCTGGTTCAGTTCCCCGCGGGTACCTTAAATAGTCTCTTACAAACCCTTGATGCCCAAACCGTCGCTCTCTACAAAGCCAATGGGCAGCTGATCGCATTCAGTAGCCAAGCCTCCGATACCACCGCCTCACCCATTTTACCTGAAAAACCCGAAGAGAGCGCCTTTCAACAGATCCGTTTAGGACACCCTTTTGCCAATCTCAAAACCATACCAGGGGGAACCACTGCCCAATCCATCATTGAAGTCCTGATTCCAATCAAAGGTACACCTCCGCAAATTCAATATGCACTGCATGCAACATTTGACATTCCCGACAACCTCACCCAACTCGCCAGTACAGTTCAACTTGCCGCCAGCCAATATAATGAACTTTCCTATCTACAAAACCCGCTCAAAAACAGCTTTACCCTTGTACTGACCCTGCTCATCCTACTTACGCTCGCCACCTCGATTCTCTTTACCCTTAAAGCAGTCCAAAACTTCACCCGCCCTATCCGCACCCTCACCCGAGGTACTCAAGCCGTTGCCAAAGGAGATTACAGCCTCACCATGCCTGTGATTGGCAAAGATGAGCTTGGACAATTAATTGCCTCCTTTAATGAAATGATTCAAAAAATCAGTCGGGCCCGAAATGAATTGAAATACAGCCACCAACAGACTGAAGTACAGAAACTCTATCTCCAAGCCATTATCAAAAATCTCAGCAGTGGTGTCCTCACACTGGATGCCCACCATCGCATCCGTACCACTAATACCAAGCTAGATGAAATTCTCAACATCCAAAGCCAACTCCACATTGGCAAACCACTGGAAGAGATGCCGCTCATTAAAAACAGCGCCCATCTTGCCCCCCTGATTCAACACATCCAAACCCATTTCCAACTTCACCCAGACCGTTGGCAAGAACAGATTCAGTTTAACTGCAAAAAAGGCGAAAAAACCTTACTGATTCACGGCTCTACCCTTCCAAGCCTAGATCAACAAGTAGGGGGCTATGTTATTGTGATCGATGATGTCACCGAACTGGTGCAAGCACAACGCCATGCGGCTTGGAGTGATGTGGCACGCCGCCTAGCACATGAAATCAAAAACCCCCTCACCCCGATTCAACTCTCTGCCGAACGCCTTGCCTATAAGCTTTCTGCTAAGTTGCCCCCCGAAGAGGCTCAACTCCTTCAGCGGCTGACCCATACGATTATTGAGCAGGTACAGGCGATGCAATCCTTAGTACAAGCCTTCTCAGAATACGCCAATACCCCAGAACTCAACCTGCAACCGATAAATCTTCATCCCCTCCTCAATAATATTGCCGAGATGTATCATTCGCCAGAGGCTCATTGTCAAATCCAAACCCACTTTACTGACCATTCACTCTATCTCCAAGCCGACCCTCACCGTTTGCGCCAACTGTTCCACAACCTCTTTAAAAACGCATTAGAAGCCTTAAAAGACTACCCAGAACAGACCCATCCCACCATTACCCTAAGCACTCAACAAATTGACGGCGAAATTCTCATTGCATTTTGCGATAATGGCCCTGGCATTGAGGAAGAAGCGATTAACTGGATTTTTGAACCCTATGCCACCGACAAACCCAAAGGCACAGGACTCGGACTGGCCGTAGTGAAAAAAGTGGTCGAAGAGCACAACGGCACGATTGCCATTGAAACATCCGAAGAGGGTGGCGTCTGCTTCAATATCACCTTCCCCGCCATCACCGACTTAAGCGAGATGACACCAGATGACTAAAACCCCTAAGCTATTGATCATCGATGACGAAAAAGACATCCGTAACTTGATGCAGGAGATTTTTCAAGAAGAAGGCTATGAAATCTACACTGCAGCGAATGGTAAACAGGGGCGTACTCAGTGGCAAACCGTCCATCCTGACTTGGTTTTTCTTGATGTCTGGATGCCCGATATGGATGGTGTCACCCTCTTAAAAGAGATGAAGACCCAACCCGCTGGTCAACAGAGTGAAGTGATTATGATGTCGGGTCATGGCACCATCGAAACCGCCATTGAAGCCACTCGCCACGGCGCCTATGACTTCTTGGAAAAGCCCCTCTCTCTTGCCAAACTGCTGGTCACCGCTGAAAGAGCCTTGGAGCACCAACAGCTCCATGAGGAAAACCACCAGCTCAAGCAAAAAGCACCGCCGCAATTTCTCCCCATCGGTCACAGCAAAGCGATGCGCACCCTTCGAGAAACCATCGAAAGAGTCGCTCAATATCAAATGCCACTGTACATCTACGGTGAACAAGGGGTCGGCAAACACCATCTTGCAGAAGCCGTACATCGTAGCGGAGCCAGCCAAGCCCACCGCCTTCGTCAAATCAGTGCCGAAGACCTCAATACCCTCTGTCAAGACAGCGATGAAGCGGTACAACAAACACTGCAAGACCTACTAGAACGCCTTAATCAAGGCACCTTAGTCATCTCCAATATCGAAACCCTCTCACCCGCTTGCCAAAAAGCACTAGAAAACCTTTTCTTCCAAGATGCCCCCATTCAAGTCCGCCTGATTGCCCTCAGCCAACAACCCGTAGAAACCTTCAATCAAAACGGCACCCTGCGTCCCCTGTTTCGTAAACGATTGAGCGTCATGCCCATTCACATCCCGCCACTTAGAACGCATACCGAAGATATTCCAGAACTGATCGATTATTTTGTCGATTATCTGGTCACCCAGGAAGGGCTGCAGTATCGAGATTTGGCCCTCAGCGCCAAAAACCGCCTACGACAATATGCTTGGCCGGGGAACTTAAGAGAGATGCAGAATGTGATTCAGCGCCTGCTGATCCTCAGTAAAGACAGTAGTGTCACCGAAGAGGAGGTGACCGCACTTCTGCAACCCGTCAGTGAGGAGACCGCCATTGTCGACACCTCTGTTCCACTTAAAAAAGGGCGGGAACAGTTTGAACGCGCTTACCTTACCCAGCTACTACGCGAGACCAGCGGCAATATTACCGAAACCGCTAAACGCTCTGGCATTGATCGTACCAATCTTTATCGAAAATTTAAAACGCTTGATATTGACCCTAAAAACCCCTAACACCACTTTTTTCTCACTTAAAACAGGCGTAGAATTGTTAGTTTTAGAATTTAAGAGACATGAACAATGAATATCGTCATTCTAGGTGCAGGTCAAGTCGGTACCTCCTTGGCTGAACTCCTTTCCTCTGGTGACAACCAAAGTGTGACCGTGGTGGATTTAGATGGCGCTCAATTACAGCGCCTGCAAGACCGCTTAGATATTCGCACCGTGCAAGGACACGCCTCTCACCCCAATATCCTAGAACAAGCGGGGCTGGAAGAGGCAGACATGTTGATTGCCACCACCCAAAATGACGAAACCAATATCATCGCCTGCCAATTTGCCCATGTCCTCTACAAAACCCAAACCAAAATCGCACGCGTTCGTAGCCCCGCCTATTTAGAATGTCCCTCACTATTTGATCGCTCTCTTAACTTAGACGCTCTCCCCATTGATGTCCTCATTAGCCCTGAAGTGCTGATGAAAAACTATATTCTCCAACTGATTGAATACCCAGGTTCACTTCAGGTCGTAGATTTTGCCAATGGTAAGGTACGCTTGGTCGCTTTCCGAGCGCACGCTGGTGGCCCTCTGGTCGGCAAAAAAATACGCGAAATCAAACAGTATCTTCCCAAAGGAGTCGAAACCCGCATTGTCGCCATCTATCGCCGCAATGAAGTGGTGATGCCCACAGGTGATGTGACCATCCAAGCGGGTGATGAAGTCTTTTTTATTGCCAAGCCCGACCATATCCCGATTATCATTGAAGAACTCAGACGCAAAAAAATCAATCCCTCTCGCCACATTATCATCGCAGGAGGGGGCAATATCGGCTTTAGTTTGGCTCAAGAATTGGAACACAATCACAATGTCAAAGTGATTGAACACAATATGCAACGCGCCCGCACCATTGCCGAATCACTGGAGCAGACCATTGTGGTACAAGGTGATGTCTCAGATAAAAGCTTGCTGATGGAAGAGAATTTAGATGAAGCGGATCTCTATATTGCCGTCACCAATAAAGATGAAACCAATATCATCTCCAGCATGATGGCGAAAAAGCTCGGGACGACCCGCGTCATTGCACTGGTGAATAATCAAAACTATATCGAACTGACCCAGCTCAATAGCATCGACATCGCCATCTCAGCAGATGAGATCACCACCAGCCACCTTTTACACTATCTACATGAAGGCGACACCGTCAAGGCCTTTACCCTCCGTCGAGGGGCGGCTGAAGCCATTGAATTGGTCGCGCATGGCAGTGAAAACAACTCACAGGTGATTGGCAAACGACTCATTGATATCCCTTGGCCAAATGACATTACCGTTGGCTGTATCGTTCGTGGTGATGAGGTCATCATTGCCCATCGGGACACAGTGATTGAGGCGGAGGATCATCTCATCCTCTTCCTCACCGATCGCCACAGTGCCGATAAAGTCACCGAACTCTTTAATCCAGATAAACCCAAAACCTCTTGGCTGAAATGGTTTAAATAATGCACATCAAACTCATTCAAAAAATCTTAGGGTTACTCTTGATGCTGTTCAGCATCGCCTTGCTCCCCCCGATTATCATCGCCTACCTCTATCATGATGGCGGTCTTAACGCCTTCCTTGCCGTCACCTTTACTCTATTTGCCTTGGGCTTACTCCTCTGGTACCCTGTCCATAACTATCAACAAGAACTCAAAGTGCGTGATGGTTTTTTTATTGTGGTGATGTTCTGGAGCGTACTCGGTTTTATGGGGGCAGTACCTTTTGTCCTTGACCCCGCCATCACACTCTCTGCCACCAATGCGATTTTTGAATCCTTTTCTGGTCTCACCACCACAGGGGCAACGGTATTAATGGGTCTTGATCATCTGCCGCACAGCTTTCTTTGGTATCGCCAACAACTCCAATGGATGGGCGGTCTAGGAATTATCGTCTTAGCCGTCGCTATTCTGCCCATGCTCGGTATTGGGGGGATGCAACTCTATAAAGCGGAAGCGCCTGGCCCTGTTAAAGATGCCAAACTCGCCCCACGGATTTCTGAAACCGCCAAAGCCCTCTGGTACATCTATCTTGGACTTACCGTGGCGTGTGCCTTAGCCTATAAATGGGGCGGGATGAGTTGGTTTGATGCTTGGGCACACAGCCTCTCTACCATTGCCATCGGTGGCTTCTCCACCCATGATGCCAGTATCGGCTATTTCAATAGCCCCACCATTGATACCATTGCCATTATTTTTATGTTCCTAGCAGGGATTAACTTTGCCCTGCACTTTTCCGCTTGGCGACATCTTAGCCTCTCCCCTTATCGCCTTGACCCCGAAGCCCGTGCTTATGCGGCGATTCTCATCATCGCCACGCTGATTACCAGCAGCTACCTCTATCTCCATCACATCTATCCAGATTGGCACGATGCCCTCCGTTACGGCGCCTTCCAAACCGTCTCCATCGCCACCACCACCGGTTTTGCCACCGCTGATTTTGCTCACTGGCCTGCTTTTGTGCCTGTTTTCTTAATCATGCTCAGCTTCATCGGTGCCTCTGCTGGTTCCACAGGCGGCGGGATGAAAGTGATTCGTGTGCTATTGATTGTCAAACAGGGCACCAGAGAAGTGCAGCAGCTCCTTCATCCCAATGCGCTGCTCACCGTACGACTGAATGGCAAGGCGGTGCCGCCCAAAATTATCAATGCTGTCTGGGGATTCTTCTCGCTTTATATTATAGTACTGGTTTCACTGACGCTGATTCTGATGGCATTTGGGCTAGATCAAGTCACCGCCTTCTCTGCGGTCGCCGCCATGCTCAATAACTTGGGACCAGGTCTCGGAAAGGTCGCTGCCAATTTTCAAAGCCTCAGCGATCCCGTTAAATGGATTCTCACCTTTACCATGCTCCTTGGACGATTAGAAATTTTCACCCTTCTCGTTCTGTTCACCCCTGCTTTCTGGAGACGATAAATGAACCAAACCGCTCAAAAATGGGATGAAAAATATCAAACACAACTGGCAAAAAACTCAAAAAATGCCAAAATCCCCAGTCCTGCTTCCCTGCCTGAATCCGCTTGGGTGCTCAAACAGCATGCCGAATATCTACCCTTGAAAGGACGGGCGTTAGATTTAGCTTCTGGATTGGGCGGAAATGCCCTTTTTTTGGCAAAATGTGGACTCAAGGTGGAAGCATGGGATATTTCAGATATTGCCTTGACTCACCTCAATAATCTCGCCGCTGTCAATCGACTCCCGATTCAACCGACGCTGGTTGATCTGGAGCAGATACTGTTCCCCTTTCAACAGTTTGATGTCATTGTGGTCAGCCGCTATCTCAACCGTTCACTCTTTCCACAGATAGAACAAGCGCTCAAGCCGAATGGGTTGATTTACTACCAAACCTTCCTCGCCCCCATACAAGAAAACGCTCCCAAAAACCCAGATTATTATGTGAAAAGTGGCGAATTATCCCAAAGCTTTGTAAACATGACGACTGAACTCTATGGTGAAGGCTGGCTAGCCGATGAAGAGATGCCACACCGATACAGCTGGTGGATTGGACGAAAGCAATAATACGGTTTAATGTTGACAGAGTGACAGTAAATTTTTAAACCAACGACTAAAATAAGGCGTTTCTCTTTCTGCATAGTCGGGAATCTCTATCGGTTTGAATTCTTGTTGTTCTATTTGACTATAAGCTTCAAGAGAAAGGTTAAGTAGAAACTTTAAATAGACTTTGGGATACTGCAAATTAGGATGAAACATGGTCAACCGAGTTAACAAGACCGCACAGACGAGAGATGACCATTGACAATCATCCAAAGGGTAATCTTTTTGCAAAGTAGGCGTAGGGCCATGATAGAAAACACCCGCCAAGTCAACGACTTCAAGATGGTTCAAAAGATGAATTGCTGCAGAACGCTGTTTATGTGGCAAAGCATTCATAAACCCCACTTCACTATTTTCGTGTTCTCCCATTATCCAAACACCTCTACCGCTTTCTGCAATTCAAACAGTTCCATCTGCGTCCTTAATGCAATCTGCTGTTCTTGGGTGGGGAAATCAAAATTGACAGCAATTCGCTCCTTCCCCTCTGTTGGAATAGATTTTTGCATCACCACACTGCCTTCAAAGGCTAAAACACCAATCCGTGGAAAGTAAAGTTTCGTATAGACATGTGCCAATTTAGGATAGCGCTTAGGCAGGTTGACGGCAATTCCTCCCGTACTGACATTGACCATGTGTTCAGACCATTTTTGAGGGGTCGTTTGCCATTGTAAATCTCGAATCATCTCCTGCCAAGCTTGAAAATGCAAACTTTGGAAATGCACAAGATGAACCAATGACTGTGCCAAAGGAACCTCTTTATACTTCCCTTTTGTATAAGGGATAATGGCTTGATCAATTAAAAACTCACTTGAAGGCAAACTCTGAATTTTCGTAGCACTTGAATGTTGCAACATATATTTGATTGCAGAAAATAAATAAACATTTTTTTCTTCAATTTTTTTAAACCAATCATAAGTTCGAGGAGCAGGTGATTTAATTGTCTCAATCAAGGAAAAACCTTGATGATATTGCTGGAAGCGCTTTAAATTTTGAGGAAGACAAAGAGGATTCTCTCCCTTTGCGATCAAACGAATCAATTCGCCTAAAAACTCAATTTGTTGAACACATTCCTGAAACAACGCTTGCAAAAACACCTTATGCTCTTGAATACGATCGACTTGAATCGTTAATAATCGACGACTACTTCGAATTTGTACCTCAATAGAGGGTGGAAAATAATCTATTCCCCAGTGAAAGATAGGCTGCCCAAAGGGTCTCTCTTTAGGCAAAATCATAATATTGATGGGCATATCCACTCGATGAAATCGTCGCTGATTACCTCGTTGATACCATGTTCTCATTTTTTGACACCTTTATAAATATCCTCACCCCTTTCTGGCGGATGGCGGTAGCGTTTATACTCCCACTGATACTGTTCGGGAAACTGCCTCACCAACTGCTCCACGCTCTGGTTCAAAGCAGTGGCGGCGGTCAGCTCATCTGCATCACTGATTGCAGACTCTGCTGGCTGCCAAACCATCTGAAATCCTTGTCCTTTTGGCAAGCGTTTAGCCGCCACCATTAACACCGCACAGCCTGTTTTATGTGCCAACCTACCTACTAGCGTCATGGTGCGAGCGGGACGACCAAAAAATGGGGCATAAACCCCACCCCTTTCACCTGGATCTTGATCAGGCAGAATCCCCACCATCTGATTTTGCTTCAACGCCTTGGTCAAGGCTCGCACCCCTTTTACATCCGTTGGCACCAACTTTGCCCCTTGGCGTTCTCGAGCGGTGACCATAAAGTCTTCCATTTCCGCCAGGTTCGGTGGGCGATAGAGGTAAGTAATCTGTCCATAGTCTGCCAAGGCGACTGATAAAATCTCCCACATCCCCAGGTGCGGCATCAGCAACATCACCCCCTTGCCCTTTGCCAAAGCCTCCTCAAGCAAATGTTGATTTTGCGGTGGCTGCAACCAACTTTTCACCTCTTCCACAGGCTTGAGCCAAACGGGACCTAATTCAGCGGCGGTTTTGCCGAGTTCGATGAGACTTTGTTTCACCAACGCTTGCCGTTCCGCATGAGATAATTCAGGAAAAGCCACCTCCAAATTCAGACGCGTCACCCGCTTGGGGTGACTCCATCGCTCAGGTAAAACCGCCAGCAACCCACCCACAGCCGCCCCCACCGCCTGCGCCTGCCGCAAGCTCAAACGGCTCATGCCTTTAAAAAAACCCGTTAATAGTTTCGCTGGAATGCTCATCGTTTTAAGAAAATACCATCTCGTTCAAACCGCCCTCCTATTATCATCTGCTATCAGCGGCTGCATAGCTCGCCAAAGATTGGCATAAAGGTGTTTATTGCGTTTCTCCTCTGCCAGTAGTAACGCTTTTGTATGTTGTCGTGCTTGCGGTTTGGCATAGCAAGCAGGGCAGTTATCAGGAATCACGGGCAACCCAGCACTTTCAGCAAAATCTCGAGTCTGGTTTTCACGCACACGAGCAAGCGGGCGAATAATGCGAATATCGCCTTCATTATTTAGATAGTGTGCCTTCATTGTCCGCAACTCCCCCGCATGAAAGGCACTCATTAAAAAGCTCTCCGCCAAATCATCCAGATGCTGTGCCAAAGCTAACACATTGTAGCCTTCACGACGACAGACCGTATAGAGCTTGCCCCGCTTCTGTCTGGCACAAAAACTACAAAAGCTATTGCCCTTCATGTGCTTACCCGCCAAGGCAACCAAATCTTCCGCTTCATAAAAATAGGGAATCCCCAACTTCGCCACCCACTCTTTCAATGGAGAGGGGTCAAACCCTGGAATTTCAGGATCAATGGTGCAAGCCGCCAAATCAAACTTCACAGGCGAATGGCGTTGCAGATGTTTTAGCACCACCAACAGTGCCAAAGAGTCCTTGCCGCCCGATAACCCCAGCAGAATCCGATCCCCTTCCTGAATCATCTTAAACTGGGCAATCACCCGCCCCACGGGCTTTAAAATCGCCTTAGGGGGTTGAATCCAATCTTTCCTTCGTTCTTTTTTGGTTAGCTTATCTTTCATGCGGTTCGCTCTTGTAATTGTTGTTCAATCGCCTCACGCCAAGCTGTGGACAAGGCAGGGTGCTGCACAATCTGCTCAAGCAGCTGCCACTGTGCCGCCGTCTCAGGACGGTATTTAGCTAAAAACAGGGGTTGAATCGGTATACGGGGCTGAGCAGTATCCTGCTCCCATTCACCCATCATACCCGCTGCCAACTCTCCTGCCTGCAATACACGACAATAAAACCCCACTCGCCCTGATTCCGCATACTGGCGGGTAAAATGGGGGTTCTCGGTCAAGGCAGAGAGTTTCCAGCAAGGAGAGCGAGGCTGCGTCACCTCCAACACCACCTCCCCAAACCGCAAACGATCACCGACTGCCACCTGCGTCTCATCCAGCCCCGACAGGGTTAAATTCTCTCCCAAAAACCCAAACGGTTGGTCAATACCAAACAAAGCATAATTCTGCTCAGGCAAACACAAAACCGCCTTATCTTCTCCACCATGGTTCACTAAATCCGCTTGAGCATTTCCCACCAATCCCTGCAAATCTATACGAACACGCCCCGCTCGCGGCTGTTTCACCATCGAAGACATAGTCCCACCCCGCCAGGGGTAGCGTTGAGGTTCACCGATATTTAAAGACTCAATTTTCATCGCACTTTCTCAATTTTGTCTCGATTTTTCTCAAATTTTGCCAAAATCCCCAGTCCTGCACCTACTGGTCGTTAAAACCGATACCTTGCACATTTAAATTTTGCAGGGTGTGCTGTGGATTACCCGTATAGCCATTGGTTGAGACCTGATATAAACCATGGGTATCTTTATCAATATAAACAAAGAAATTGCTGCTTGTTTCATTGGGCTGACAAAGAAGATCTGTTGCACCATGACGCACATAAAGCACTTTAAAATAGGTCTGAGCACAAGAGAATAAACCACTGTTATTCACTCTCAACTGCTCAAAAGCCGCCTTATCTTTTCCCTCAAAAGTGATTTGAACAGCAGGATCACGCTCGTCTTGTATATTAAAATTAAACTGCATATCACCATTTTTATCCAAGTTTGCCTGAGCAAAGGTGACATCATAGGTCGCACCATCCAATTCCAAAGAACCACTACCTGTAAACTTAAAGTCTGGCGTTGTTTTAATTTCACAGCCTTGCAATGCAAACACCAGTCCTACGCTCAACATCCAATGCAACCAAACTTTCATTATGCATTCTCCTTCCGTTTTAAAAATACCCCTGACTCGATATGGTGAGTATAGGGAAACTGATCAAATAGTGCCGTTTCGACCACTTCATGTGTCTGGGTGAGGGTTTGTAAGTCTCTTTGCAGTGTTTCAGGGTTGCAAGAGATATAGACAATCTGCTCAAATTCAGCGGCCATTTGGCGGGTTAAATCATCCAGTCCCGCTCTGGGCGGGTCGACCAGAATCGTTGAGAAGTCGTAATCCGCCAACTCAATGCCCTGCTGTTGCAGGCGTTTAAAGGCTCTACCTTGCAAAGCTTGCGATACCTCTTCTGCCGCCATTTTAATAATCTGCACATTCTCCACCTGATTGGCCGCTAAGTTATATTGTGCCGATTTGACCGAAGTTTTGGAAATTTCGGTGGCCAGCACCTTGCGGAAGTTATCCGCCAAAGCGATAGAGAAGTGACCATTCCCGCAATAGAGTTCAATCAAATCCCCTTCACTCCCCGCAGTCACTTTTCTTGCCCAGTGCAACATCTTCTGTGCCATCTGTGCATTGGGTTGGGTAAAGCTGTTTTCCACCTGCTGATAAATAAAGGACTTACCATCTACCTCAAGCTTTTCAATTACAAAATCATGGTCAAGCACCACCTTCTGCTTTCTGGCTCGACCGATTATATGGGTAATGGGTAAAGTTTGACGAAGTTGTTCTGCCGCTGCTCGCCATGCATCATCACCTTCAATCGGCTTTTTATAGATCAAGGTGACGAGCATTTCGCCACTGAGAGTAGAAAGAAAATCGACCTGAAACAGCCGCTGGTGTAAGACTGGCTCGGCTTTGATTGCCGCCATCAACTTTGGCATGAGAGCATCGATCGCCTCTGCCGCCATGGGGCAGCTTTTAATGGCATGGCGAGTCTTGGTGTCAGGGTTGAACATAATATAGTCCGTCTCCTCCCCCTCATGCCACACTCGAAACTCCGCCCGCTGACGGTAGTGAGCAGGCGGCGAAGGAAAACAGCTAAAATTCGGCAACCCATTTGTCAACTCACCCAACAAATCCGCTAATCGCTGCTGCTTCTCTGCTAACTGCTGGTCATACTGTTCAGGAAAAACTTGGCACAACATTCACTTACCCTTTCAAATCCAAGAAAGGGTATTATCCCAAATCTTCAGTTAGAAATTGGATAAAGTGCGCAGCACCTTGTCTGCTAGGGGCTTGCAAAAAATCTTAGCTTCACCCATCGGTTAAGCGGGCATTTTTTGTGAGTCCATAGCTGGCAAGGAGTGGGGCAATTTGCCGATTTCTATCTGAGGATTTGGGATTATACGATCATCACGCCATTACACCTTAAAATAACGCTGCACCTCTTCCATTAACGCCTGCTTCAAGGCATCTCGACTCAATTCGTTATAGGTATTCAACAGAACAGGTGCAAGGGGAATAAAGACTTCAATGAGGTTGGGATCAAAGTGGCTTCCGCTGGATTCCTGTAAAATGGAGAGTGTCTTTTCAAGGGGAAAGGGATCTTTATACGGGCGTTTAGAACTCAGGGCATCAAAGACATCTACAATCGCAAAAATCCTTGCCATCAGCGGAATCTGCTCCCCTTTCAGCCCTTGCAAATAGCCAGAACCATCATATTTTTCATGATGATACAGCACCACATCCTGAGCCTGCTGAAGCCACTTCACCTCACGAACAATGTCTGCCCCTTCAGAGACATGGGTTTTCATCACCGCAAACTCTTCATCATCCAACTTCCCAGGCTTGAGCAAAATCGCATCAGGAATAGCAATTTTGCCAATATCATGCACAAAAGCCCCTTTAATCAACTCTCGACACTCTGGAACAGAAAGCCCGACCGCCTCAGCCAACTTCAACGCATACAGCGTCACTCGAAAATTATGTTCATCGGTATCTGAATCCCTTTTGGCAATCGCCTCCCCAATTAACGAGAGCATATCCACATTCGATTGCAAAATCTCCTCTTCATTTTTTTCAATTTTACCCACCAAGCGCTTGACCAAAGGATAGAGTATCAATGCCGTCAAGAAAACAGAGAGAACAGCAATCAAAACCGACTCCAATAAAGTCGACTGCATATTTTGATAGATAGCTTGTGGCACCTCATACACCACCTCTGCATGCCCATAAGGTGTGGGTAGAAATACCTGAACATACATATCGTCACCGATGTAATAGGTCAAATACCCTTCATCGTGGACAGCATTCTCCTTCTCCTGCTTTTTATAACTTTTTAAAATCTCCTCAACCGAATCATCTTTACTCACCGACTCGGCTAAACTCTGACCCTGTTGGTCATACAACTCAATATACTTAAACTGCCCTTGCACCAACCGATCCAAAAAAGCTTGGAGTTGCTGTTTATCCGATAACTTTTGTGCAACATCTCCTTGCTGAAAAGCATGCTGGAACAATCCTTTTGTCATCTCAATGGCGCGTTCTTCTAGACCCTCTCGTTCATAAAAATACAATCCTAACCCTGTAATGATCGACACCAATACGGTTGCTATTGTGATACTTTTCCACAACTGCTGACTTACCGACTGAACAATTCTTTTCATACCTATATCCCTTGATGGCTTTATAATGCGCGTTTTAAAAAGATCTCTACTCTTCTATTTTTTTGCCTACCTTCTGGTGTATCATTACTGGCAACTGGCTCTTCATCTGCTTTTGACACAATAGTAAAGGATTGCGCATCAACCCCCGCTTCTTGCAAAATATAGAGCGTGTGAATAGCTCTTTTTGCGGCCAAATCCCAATTATCCTCATACTCTCCTTCCATCACCGGAACATTATCCGTATGACCGACTATTTTGACATTCATTCCATAAAAATAGTTAGGATAAGTACGATTTATTTTAGCAATCAATTTGACCAACTTCCGTCTAATGGGTTCGTTAAAGTCGGAACTTCCTGAGATAAAAAATGCAGAACCTAGTGTTAATTTTACGCCATCTTTTGTTTTTTCTACTTTTAATGCTTTAAAATTTTGAGTATCAATTTGAGTGTGCAGTAGATCAATGACACTATTATTCTGTGTGGTAAAAATATTCATCGAGTCTTGATTAAACAGCCCTGCATTTCTATCCCCAATATCCTGTCTACCTGTTTCGTTATACCCTTTTGCCACCTCTTTTCTTACTTTTAAATCTGCACTTTGCAACCAAAGCATCAAGAACAGACACATCAGAATGGTCATAAAATCTGCAAATGCAATCTTCCAGCCTGAGGAAGGTAACTCATCCTCTTGATCAGTCAAATCTTGAATGATACTTTGATAAATATGCACCTTTAAGTCTGGGTTTTCATCACGAGAAGTTTCTTTCATACACTTAATATCCTATTGATATTTTGTTTTTGATATGGTGTGGAATATCTCTCAACAGTGAATCTTGAATGGCCATAGGTCTCGCTTCTTTATACACCATCATGACTGCTTGAAGAATGTACTTTTGAAAGATTTCTTGATCATGTGCATAATTTCTAACAGTCATTGACATAGGAATAAACAACCCATAACCAAACAAAACACCCAATAGCGTTCCTACCAAAGCTGCCGATATAGCTTGACCAATGACGGTTGCACTTTGATCAATCTCCCCCATCGCCAAAATAATCCCTAAAACAGCGGCGATAATACCAAAAGCAGGCATTGACTCTCCCAATCGATACAGAGCATCCGATAACTTTCTGGTGACCATGGAGTAGTTCTTAATTCTATTCTTCATTTTCAACTCACTTAACATAAAGTCGCCCTTTTTGGCCTCTGCAAAAGTCAAAAAGGCATCCACAAGGAACTGTTGATTATCATAATCTTTTAAGATTGTCCGATACTTTTGAAAGATTGCTGGCTTTGGGGACTCTATGTCTCTAATGATAGCCAATAAACCATCTTGTCTCTGAATACGAGACATATCCTGCACGAGGTTTAACATTTCTACATACATTTTTTCATTAAAGTGCGCGCTACTAAAATACAGCTTAAAGTGTGTAAAAAATGCTTTCACAATATAACTTGAATTAGAAAAAATAAAGGATCCAAATCCAGCACCTGAAATCACAAAAATTTCAACTGGCTGCCACAACATCTTCAAGTCACCACCGCCAAAATAAAACCCTAGTAAAATGGCCACAATCGTCAGTACAAGCCCTATAAACTTCATTCAACAAACCTCTCATCAATAAATATCCCTAACAAGTAAACCAAAATCAAATTAACTCAACCTTAAGGAGGCACTGATACCCAAATCCTCAGATAGCAATCGGCTTATCCAATTTTTATCTGAGGATTTGGGTTTAAGATTTGGATACCCGCGAGAAGAAGGAATAGAGTAAAATACCCCTCTCCTTTAACAGCTTACAAAACCATGACTCATACCTCAACCCCTGCCTACACCTCCGCCGAAAGAACCCAACGCCTTACCCAGCTCAAAACCCTGCTTAACGAACGAGTGGTGGTGCTGGATGGGGCGATGGGAACCATGATTCAGAACCTCAATCTGACGGAAGAGGATTTTCGGGGGGAACGGTTTGCGGATTGGCCAATGGATATCAAGGGGAATAATGACCTGCTCGTCATCACCCAGCCTGACTTGATTAAAAACATCCATCTGAGCTTCCTGCACAAAGGCGTGGACATTATTGAAACCAACTCCTTTAATGCCACCACCATTGCCCAAGCGGATTATGAGATGGAGGACTTGGTCAGCGAGCTGAACTATGAGGCAGCAAGGGTGGCTCGAGCCGCTGCGGATGAAGCGGAAAAAGAGGATGGCAAACCTCGCTTTGTCACAGGGGTGCTAGGACCAACCAACCGCACCTGCTCCATGTCGCCTGATGTCAATGACCCAGGTTTTCGTAATATCACATTTGATGATTTGGTCATCGCCTACAAACAAGCCA
>Ga0256829_1001118_pt1 | contig 23126 bp, 15 predicted proteins | sample 131447metaG_FD_185979 | JGI IMG/M metagenome (GOLD analysis project Ga0256829, IMG submission 185979) | Hydrothermal vent microbial communities from Lau Basin, Pacific Ocean - 131-447 | ecosystem: Environmental > Aquatic > Marine > Hydrothermal vents | place: Pacific Ocean: Lau Basin | collected...
CACTTTACCCAATTGGCCTCAATTTGAAGGGACCCCAGTTAGACGCATCCGAGGAAAATTCGACGAACTCAAAAGCCAACGTGCTTACAGAGAGTCCATCCCGGACTGGCTAGATGCCATGGGGCTTGAACAACTGGGCGGTAAATGGGAAAAGGAGATTCACGCCTTGAACGAGCAGGCCGAGGTAGTCCTTAGAGCAAACACCCTTAAGACCAATAAAACCAAACTTAAAGACGCCTTGGAAGATGCTGAGATACACACCAAGAGCAGCAAAGTTTGTCCAGATGCGCTCATCTTAGACGAGCGTACCAATGTATTCTCATTGCCTATTTTTAAAGAAGGATGGTTCGAGGTACAAGATATTTCATCGCAGCAAGTAGCTCCCTTATTGGACGTTAAACCCGGTATGCGTGTGGTAGACGCCTGCGCAGGGGCTGGAGGCAAGACCTTACACTTGGCAGCGCTCATGGAAAACAAAGGTCAGATCATCGCTACTGATATCTACGATTTTAAATTGGCCGAATGCAAGCGTCGTGCAAAACGAGCCGGAGCACACAATGTGGAAACCCGATTCATCGACTCGCCTAAGGTCATTAAAAAGCTCTACGGCACTGCAGATCGTGTACTTATAGATGCTCCCTGTAGTGGTTTAGGTGTTTTGAGACGCAATCCCGACAGCAAATGGAAACTCAGCCCGCAGTTTATGGAAGAGATCCAGGAACTACAAGCCGATATTTTAGCCCGCTATTCACGCATGGTGAAAGAAGGAGGTAAACTGGTCTATGCTACTTGTTCTATTTTACCTGCGGAGAATGGACTACAAGTAGAAAAATTCCTGGCCTCAGAGGCAGGAGCTGCTTTCAAAAAAGAAGAAGAACGAACGCTATGGCCTAGTGAAACGGGATACGACGGTTTCTATATGTGCCTACTTACCAAATCAAACTAAAATGAAGTTTTACTTAAGCCTATTATTTCTTAGCCTTACTCAACTTGTTCTTGGACAACAACCGTATTATGACGATGTCAATCTCACCCTGACAGGAGAGGCACTCTACACGGAATTGCAAACTAAGATAAGTAATGCCAGTAGCACTTTCGATTATGCAGATGCAAGAGATGCACTACTGTTCACAGACGAAAATCCTTCGAATAGCAGCCAGGTCTTACTGATATACGGTTATAACGATAGTGACGGAAGCTGTACTACAGACAGAACCCGTTCCAAGAGCCTGTTCGGGGGCATGGAATGTGAATATAACAGAGAACACGTATTTGCTCGATCTAATGCAGACCCAACCATGGGATCTGTTGATAATTCCACAACTGGGATCGGAGCCGATCCACATAATCTACGCGCCTCAGATCAACAAATGAATAACAACAAAGGCAATCGCAGGTTCGGAGATAGTAGCGGAAACGCTGGTGTAATAGGCGGAGGCAACTGGTATCCTGGTGACGAGTGGAAAGGTGATGTTGCCCGTATGATGATGTATATGTATACCCGTTACGGAAATCGTTGTTTGCCAGCGCTGATGGGAACTGGTCCAACACAAGGCAGCACAGATATGCTGCAACTCTTTTTACAGTGGAACGTGGAAGATCCGGTAAGTTTTTATGAAGATCAGCGCAACGATTATCTAGAAACAGCCTACGGAAATAGAAATCCATTTATAGACAACCCGGTGCTTGCTACTATCATTTGGGGTGGTGATACTGCAGAAGACCGTTGGGGCCTATTGGCTACAGCCACTTTTACTGCGGATGCCTTTGCGCTCTACCCTAACCCTAACACTAGCGGACAACTCAACATCAGCACAAGTTTAAATATCGATAGCATTAAGATCTACAGTGTAACCGGTCAATTGTTACTAGAAGCCGATCAGTTTCAAGGGGAGGTATTGGATGTTTCTACGCTGAATTCAGGACTTTATTTGGTACAGATCACCGAAGCCGAAAAACAGTTAGTAAAACGGTTAATTATTCGCTAAATCTTCTTGATTTAGAGGGGAAAAATTTTCTGGAATTGACGTACCTTTGCAATGCAATTGTACGTTAATCCGGCCGTATTATGATTCATTTTTTTGGCGATGCTACCACCGTTTTCGCCGTCCAAGCTACTTCTGACTTTCAAGAATCTGACCTGCAAAAATTAACCTGGCTTTTTGGCAACCGATCACCGATCGAGGGCGAATCTGTTACTGGAATTTTTATTGGTCCTAGAGCAGCCATGGTGAGTCCGTGGAGCACCAACGCCGTAGAGATCACCCAAAACATGGGTATTAGCGGAATCATTCGTATTGAACAATACGAGGCAGTTAGTGCAGATTACGCAGACTTTGACCCCATGCTGAGCCAAAAGTTCAACGGTCTAAACCAAGAGTTATTCACCATTGATATTGCGCCGGAACCAATAAAGAACATAACCGACATTGCAGGCTTTAATGCCAGTGAGGGCTTGGCCTTGAGCGATGACGAGATTGAATATTTGGAGCAACTGGCCGAACGCTTAGGCAGACCTCTTACAGATAGTGAGGTATTTGGTTTTTCTCAAGTAAACAGTGAACACTGTCGCCACAAGATCTTTAACGGGACCTTCGTTATCGACGGAGAAGAGCAAGACAGCAGTCTCTTTAAACTGATCAAGAAGACCTCAGAAACACATCCCAACAAAATTGTATCGGCCTACAAAGACAATGTGGCTTTTATAGAAGGGCCGGAAGTAACGCAGTTCGCACCAGAGCGTCCGGAAGTTCCTTCCTACTACCAACAAGAAGATTTTGAATCTGTGATCTCTCTTAAAGCAGAGACACACAACTTTCCAACTACTGTAGAACCTTTTAACGGTGCAGCTACAGGTAGCGGTGGAGAGATCCGCGACCGTTTGGCGGGAGGACAAGGTTCTTTACCTCTGGCCGGGACCGCTGTATACATGACAGCTTATTCTCGTCTGAATGAAACTCGTCCCTGGGAACAAAAAATAGACGCCAGAGAATGGCTTTACCAAACTCCACTAGATATTCTTATAAAAGCGTCCAACGGAGCTTCGGACTTTGGAAACAAATTTGGACAACCACTTATTTCTGGCTCGGTCTTAACTTTTGAACACGAAGAAGACGCCAAGGTCTTAGGATTTGACAAGGTGATCATGCTTGCCGGAGGTATTGGTTATGGCAAAAGATCTCAAGCCATTAAGGCAGCACCGGCTAAAGACGATGAGATCGTTATACTTGGTGGAGAGAATTACCGCATTGGAATGGGTGGTGCCGCGGTTTCTTCTGCAGATACAGGAGCTTTTAGCAGCGGAATAGAACTCAATGCTATTCAACGCTCTAACCCTGAGATGCAAAAGCGAGCGGCAAATGCCATTCGCGGTATGATAGAAAGTAAGAACAACCCTATAGTCTCTATTCACGATCACGGTGCCGGAGGGCACTTGAACTGTCTTTCTGAACTGGTTGAAGAAACGGGAGGTCATATCGACTTGGATGCCTTGCCTGTTGGCGACCCTACCCTATCGGCCAAAGAACTTATTGGGAACGAGTCTCAAGAACGTATGGGCTTGGTCATTGGCAGTGAAGACGCTGAGATCTTAAAGCAGGTAGCAGACCGTGAGCGTTCTCCTATGTACAAGGTAGGAAAGGTAACAGATGACCATCGCTTTAAATTCGAAGGGAGCAAATCCGGAGAAAAACCAATGGATTTCATGTTGAGTGATATGTTTGGCAGCTCGCCAAAAACTATCATGGAGGACCAGCGAATTGCCCAAGATTTTGAAGCAATCAAGTACGACCCGGCCGCCCTTAAACAATATGTCTTTGAATTGATGCGCCTGGAGGCGGTAGCTTGTAAAGATTGGTTGACCAACAAAGTGGACCGTTGTGTAAGCGGACGTGTTGCCAAGCAACAATGTGCCGGCCCACTGCAACTGCCTTTGAATAATTGTGGCGTAATGGCCTTAGATTACAAAGGCAAGGAAGGCGTGGCAACAGCCATAGGACATTCCCCAGTTAGCGGTTTGCTCGATCCGGCTGCAGGTAGTCGTAATGCAATTACAGAATCTCTTACCAACATACTTTGGGCACCTATTAAGGATGGCTTGAGTGGGGTTTCACTCTCCGCCAACTGGATGTGGCCCTGTAACAATCCGGGGGAAGATGCACGCTTGTATGAAGCCGTAAAAGCGGTATCAGATTTTGCCATCGAATTAGGGATCAACGTGCCTACGGGTAAGGATTCCCTTTCCATGAAACAGAAATACAAAGACCGCGAAGTCTTGTCACCAGGAACAGTGATCATTTCTGCTGCTGGTCATTGTGACGATATTACTAAAGTGGTGGAGCCTGTCTTGCAGAAAAATGCAGGAAGCGTCTACTATATTGATTTTTCCAAAACTGCGGCTGCCTTAGGCGGTTCCTCCTTTGCGCAGACGCGTTCTGCCTTAGGAAAGACTCCAGCTGATGTCTCTGATGCCAGTTATGTAAAAACAGCTTTCAATACCCTACAAGAACTTATCAGAGCGAATCAGATAGCAGCTGGGCACGATATTGGCTCCGGAGGGCTTATAACTACGCTGGCAGAAATGTGTTTTGCCGATCGTGACTTAGGAGCAACCCTGGACCTAAGCAGTTTGAACGCTGCTGATTTTGCCACAGCCTTATTTGCAGAGAACTGTGGTGTGGTCATTCAAGCGGTACAAGACAATACTGTTGAAAATGCCTTGAATGCTGCTGGAGTTTCCTTTGTAAATCTTGGATCGGCTAATCAAACCACTACACTAGCTTTAAATTTCAAAGGTGATTCTTTGAGTTTTGACATTGATGAACTGCGCGACGCATGGTACGAGACCTCTTATTTGCTAGACAGACAACAAAGTGGTGCCGAAAATGCCAAAGCGCGTTTTGATAACTACAAGAAGCAACCCTTGCGCTTTGAGTTCCCTGCGGAGTTTACCGGAGCGCTTCCGGAGATCGATCCGGCGAAGCCTCGTATCAAAGCAGCCATAATCAGAGAAAAAGGTTCTAACAGTGAGCGCGAAATGGCCAATGCTATGTATTTGGCTGGTTTTGACGTTAAAGACGTTCATATGACAGACCTGATCAGCGGACGCGAAACCTTAGAAGATATTCAATTCATCGGTGCTGTGGGAGGATTCTCCAACAGTGATGTACTTGGTTCTGCCAAAGGTTGGGCCGGAGCCTTCTTGTACAATGAAAAGGCCAAATCTGCACTAGATAACTTCTTTTCCCGCAAAGACACCCTATCGTTAGGCGTTTGTAACGGCTGTCAGTTGTTTGTCGAGTTGGGGGTGATTAATCCAGATCACGACGAAAAACCAAAAATGCTTCATAACGAGACCGGAAAATTTGAATGCAGTTTTACTTCAGTGACCATTCAAGAGAATCCGTCGGTAATGCTTGCCGGACTGGCCGGTAGCACGCTGGGGATCTGGGCTGCACATGGCGAAGGAAAGTTCTCTTTACCCAAAGCAGAATCTGCCTATAATATTGTAGCCAAATATGGTTACGAAGGCTTGCCTGCAAACCCGAACGGTTCCGACTACAACACAGCTATGATGTGCGACGACAGCGGTCGTCACTTGGTCATGATGCCACACTTGGAACGTTCTACTTTTCCCTGGAATTGGGGTCATTACCCTGCAGATCGCGACGACAAAGTAACACCTTGGTTACAGGCCTTTGTCAATGCTCGCAAGTGGTTAGAAGAAAATATGGAGGGCTAATTCCCTAGTTTTTAGGAGATCGTCAATTAAGACATAGAAGCGAATACCTCATTTATACGATTGACAAAAAATGGGTGTATTTTTTCGTATTTTGCAAAAAATCTAGCAGAATCGAACTATGACAGAAATTAAACGACTTTTTGACTTCCCCTATTATCAATTAGAAAACCTGCCGCGTGAGGATGCGCTAGTAACCAAATACGCAGGCACCTGGACTAAGACATCTACTCAAGAATACATAGATAAAGCCAATGCTATTAGCCGAGGCTTGTTGCGCTTGGGCGTGGACACCGGCGATAAAGTAGCCTTGATCTCCATGACCAACCGCACCGAATGGAATATCTGCGATATCGGAATATTGCAGCTTGGAGCACAAGACGTACCGATCTATCCAACCATTTCTGAAGATGATTACGCTTATGTCTTAAATCACAGTGAATCCAAGTACTGTTTTGTTTCTTGTCAAGAGGTCTTAGATAAGATCAACAAGATCAAAGATCAGGTTCCTACACTACAAGGTGTATATTCTTTTGACAGCATTGATGGCTGCGACAATTGGACGAAGGTTTTGGAGCTCGGAGCAGACGACTCCAACCAAAACGAAGTTCAAAAACGTATGGACACTGTTAAAGAATCTGACCTGGCCACCTTAATATATACTTCTGGTACCACAGGAAGACCTAAAGGAGTTATGCTAAGTCACAGCAACATAGTGAGCAATGCCATTAACAGTGCAACACGACTACCTATAGTCGAAGGATCTGCCAAAGCGTTGAGCTTTTTACCGGTCTGCCATATTTACGAACGCATGCTGATGTATATGTACCAATATACCGGTACAGGGATCTACTTTGCAGAATCCTTAGAAACCATCAGCGACAACTTAAAAGAAGTTAAGCCGCAAGTAATGACTGCGGTTCCTCGACTGCTAGAAAAAGTATACGACAAGATCATCGCCAAAGGAACAGACCTGACCGGGATCAAAAAGAAATTATTCTTCTGGGCAGTTTCTTTAGGACTTAAATGGAAACCTTACGGACAAAATGGTGGACTCTATGAATTTAAACTCAAGATCGCCAGAAAATTGATCTTTAGTAAATGGCAAGAAGCTTTAGGAGGAAACCTCCAGGCGATCGCCTCTGGTTCTGCTGCTCTACAGCCGCGTTTGGCGCGTGTATTCAACGCCGCGGGTTGCCCTGTTTTTGAAGGATATGGTCTAACAGAGACCTCTCCGGTAGTATCAGTAAACGATATGCGCAATGGTGGACTCAGAATCGGAACGGTTGGGAAAATGCTTCCAGATACCGAAGTGAAGATCGCAGAAGATGGAGAGATCTTGGTAAAAGGCCCTCAGGTAATGATGGGGTATTACAAGGATCCGGAGAAAACTGCAGAAGTATTAAAAGATGGGTATTTCCACACTGGAGATATTGGAGAGATAGATGCGGATGGATTCCTAAAGATCACCGATCGAAAGAAAGAGATGTTCAAAACTTCGGGCGGAAAATACATAGCTCCGCAGCTTATTGAAAACGTGATGAAGCAGTCGCGTTTTATTGAGCAGATCATGGTTATTGGAGATGGTGAGAAAATGCCAGCGGCATTGATCCAACCCAACTTTGAGTTTATTGCAGACTGGAACGAGCGCAAAGAAAAAGGCCTACCGTCTGACCCCGCTGCCTTGATCCAAGAAGAAAAACTGATCAAACGTATTCAGAAAGAGATCGATAAATACAACGAGCGTTTTGGGAAGTGGGAAATGATCAAAAAATTCGAATTGACCCCAGACGTTTGGAGTATCGAAGACGGTCACCTCACTCCTACTATGAAAATGCGTCGCAAGATCATCAAAGAGAAATACATGGATCTGTACAACAAGATCTACGGACATTAAAAAAGAGCGCTCCCTAAACGGGAGCACTTTTTTATTTATTTATTATGCATGCATAATAAATTTATGTATCTTTGGAGGAGTTAACTCTCCACTATGAAGGAAAAGACCATAGACTACATTTTGCGCGCCACATGGATGGCAGTTGCAAAAATGTATAACGAAGAAGCAGGTAAGAAAGGATCCACCATGGCAACCGGTTTTGCACTCATCAGCATAGATCCGGAAGAAGGTACGCCTTCTACCGCCTTAGGGCCTAAAATGGGAATGGAAGCAACGAGTTTATCGCGCACCTTAAAGACCATGGAAGAAAAGGGCCTCATTGAACGTAGACCCAATCCCTTGGACGGACGTGGGGTACTGATCCACCTAACTGATTTCGGGCGTGAGATGCGTGAATACTCCAAGCAAGTTGTCATCACTTTTGACGAGGCCGTGAAAGAGACGGTAAGCAAGGAAGATTTCGCAACCTTTATGAGAGTTGGTAATAGTATTTTGGAACTCATTCAATCAAAAAAAATATACAACGAGAAAAAAATTGTATCCTAAAATGGCAAAACGAACCATTAATAAAGTAGCAGTCATCGGCTCCGGGATCATGGGAAGCGGCATCGCTTGTCATTTTGCCAATATTGGAGTTGAAGTATTGCTTTTAGACATAGTTCCTAGAGAACTCAACGAAAAGGAACAAGCCAAAGGTTTGACCTTAGAAGACAAAGTGGTTAGAAACCGCATAGTGAATGACGCCTTGGCAAAGGCTATCAAATCTAAGCCGGCACCACTTTATCACAAGAACTTTGCTAGCCGCATTACCACAGGAAACCTAGAAGATGATATTGCGAAAGTAGGCCAGGTAGACTGGATCATCGAAGTGGTGGTAGAACGCCTAGACATTAAGAAGCAAGTCTTTGAAAATCTGGAAAAGCACAGAAAGCCAGGAACCCTTATTACTTCCAATACTTCTGGTATTCCAATTAAATTCATGAGCGAAGGGCGCAGTGAAGATTTTCAAGCCCACTTCTGCGGAACGCACTTCTTCAACCCTGCACGTTACTTAAAGCTCTTCGAGATCATCCCTGGGCCCAAGACCAATCCAGAGGTCTTAGATTTCTTGAACGGATATGGAGAGCAATTTTTGGGGAAAACCTCGGTTGTAGCCAAAGACACACCAGCCTTTATCGGTAACCGAATTGGGATCTTCAGCATTATGAGTCTGTTCCATATGGTTAAAGAAATGGGCTTGACCATAGAAGAAGTAGACAAATTGAGCGGACCAGTAATTGGTCGCCCAAAATCTGCAACCTTTAGAACGGTTGACGTTGTTGGACTAGACACCTTAGTTCATGTAGCTAACGGAATTGCCGAAAACTGCCCAGACGATGAGCGCAAATCGCTTTTCGTATTGCCGGATTTCATCAACACTATGATGGAAAACCAGTGGTTGGGAAGCAAATCCGGACAAGGTTTTTACAAAAAAGTAAAGAATGAAGACGGTTCTAGTGAGATCTTATCTTTAGATCTAGACAGTTTGGAATACCGCGCTAAAAAACGCGCTTCCTTTGGCACGCTAGAACTTACCAAAAGTATAGACAAAGTTATTGACCGCTGGCCAGTATTGGTAGGCGGAAAGGACAAGGCTGGCGAATTCTATCGCAAGACCTTGGCTGCGCTTTTTGCTTACGTATCTCACCGTATTCCAGAGATCACCGATCAGCTTTATAAAATTGATGACGCCATGAAAGCCGGTTTTGGTTGGGAACACGGTCCTTTCCAGATCTGGGATGCCATAGGCGTTGACAAAGGATTAGAATTCATAGCAGCAGAAGGATTAGAAGCAGCTGCCTGGGTTCACGAAATGCGTGACAGCGGAAGCGAATCCTTTTACACTGTAGTAGATGGAGCTACTTATTGCTACGATCGTGATAAAAAAGGACAAGAAAAGATCCCTGGACAAGATGCCTTTATCATTCTGGATAACATCAGAAAATCTAAAGAGGTCTTTAAAAACAGCGGTGTCGTTGTAGAAGATCTAGGCGATGGAATCCTCAATGTAGAATTCCAAAGCAAGATGAACACCATTGGTGGCGATGTTTTAGCCGGACTAAACAAGGCTGTAGACCTAGCAGAAAAGGACTTTGACGGTTTGGTGGTTGGAAACCAAGCGGCTAATTTCTCTGTAGGCGCTAACATTGGAATGATCTTTATGATGGCTGTGGAGCAAGAATACGACGAACTGAACGCCGCCATAAAATACTTCCAAGATACGGTAATGCGCATGCGCTACTCTTCTATCCCAACGGTAGTTGCTCCTCATGGAATGACCCTGGGTGGAGGTTGTGAACTTTCGCTTCACGCCGATATGGTGGTTGCAGCCGCGGAAACCTACATTGGACTAGTAGAGTTTGGTGTTGGAGTGATCCCTGGTGGAGGTGGAAGTAAGGAAATGACCTTGCGCGCCGCAGATACCTTCCACAAGAACGATGTGGAACTCAACGTACTACAAGAGTATTTCTTGACCATCGGAATGGCCAAGGTGGCAACTTCTGCTTACGAAGCTTATGACACTGGCATCCTTCAAAAAGGAAAAGATATCGTTGTGGTGAACAAAGACCGTCAACTGGCTACAGCTAAGGCCTACGCCCGTTTAATGGCAGATCGCGGTTACACCAAACCGATCCAACGCACAGACATTAAAGTACTCGGTAAACAAGCCTTAGGTATGTTCTTAGTTGGTACAGATTCTATGGAAGCTGGACGCTACATCAGCGAGCACGATAAGAAGATCGCCAACAAACTGGCCTACGTAATGGCCGGAGGTGACCTTTCAGAACCACAACGTGTGAGTGAGCAATACCTACTTGATCTGGAGCGCGAAGCTTTCCTATCTCTATGTACAGAGCGCAAGACCTTAGAGCGCATTGAGCATATGTTGAAAAAGGGTAAACCATTAAGAAACTAGAAGATGAAAACAGCATATATAGTAAAAGCATATAGAACAGCCGTGGGGAAAGCGCCTCGCGGACTGTTTCGATTTAAGCGTCCGGACGAGCTGGCAGCAGAGACGATTGCATACATGATGAATGAGCTGCCGGAACTGGACAAAACCCGCATTGACGACGTGATCGTTGGAAACGCGATGCCTGAGGCCGAACAAGGTTTGAACATGGCGCGTTTGATCTCACTTATGGGATTAAAGGTGGAAGATGTACCAGGAGTAACCGTAAACCGTTACTGTGCATCTGGGATTGAAACCATCGCAATGGCAACAGCCAAGATCCAAAGTGGAATGGCAGATTGTATCATAGCCGGAGGTGCTGAGAGTATGAGTTATATTCCGATGGGCGGTTATAAGCCTACTCCAGACTACAACCTAGCCAAGAGTGGAAATGAAGATTATTATTGGGGAATGGGATTGACTGCAGAAGCTGTGGCCGATCAGTTCAAAGTATCTCGAGAAGATCAAGATGAATTTGCATACAACTCGCATCAAAAGGCATTGAAAGCACAGGCAGAAGGTCGTTTTGACGATCAGATAGTTCCTATAGAAGTGAACCACACCTTTGTAAACGCTGCAGGCAAAAAAGAGACCAAGACCTACACAGTAAGCAAAGATGAAGGGCCGCGCGCCGATACCTCTTTGGCAGTTTTAAATAAGCTACGTCCTGTATTTGCAGATGGCGGAAGCGTGACTGCCGGTAACTCTTCTCAAATGAGTGACGGCGCCGCTTTTGTAATGGTTATGAGCGAGGAAATGGTTAAAGAACTAAATCTGGAACCTATTGCCCGCATGGTGAATTTCGCCGCTGCAGGTGTTGAACCGAGAATTATGGGTATAGGCCCGGTTAAGGCTATTCCTAAGGCCTTAAAGCAAGCAGGCTTAAAGCAAGAAGACATTGATCTTATTGAACTCAATGAAGCATTTGCTTCTCAGTCCTTAGCAGTAATACGCGAACTGGGCTTGAATCAAGAGATCATCAATGTAAATGGTGGTGCTATATCGCTAGGACACCCTCTGGGCTGTACTGGTGCAAAACTCAGTGTGCAACTCTTTGACGAGATGCGCAAACGCGATATGAAAGGCAAGTACGGCATGGTAACCATGTGTGTGGGAACCGGCCAAGGTGCTGCAGGTATTTACGAATTTTTAAACTAAAAAAGGCATGGAAACAGTTGACAAGAAAGATATTATCCGCGGAGGTCAGTTTATCGTAAAAGAGACCGCTAGCCAGGATGTGTTTACTCCAGAAGATTTTTCTGAGGAGCAACAGATGATGAAAGAATCTGTAAAGGAGTTTGTAGATCGCGAGATCTGGCCAAACAAAGAAAAGTTTGAAAAGAAAGACTACGCCTTAACCGAAGAGATCATGCGCAAAGCAGGAGAACTTGGTTTCTTAGGGGTGGCCGTACCAGAAGAATACGGCGGTCTCGGAATGGGCTTTGTATCTACCATGCTGGTATGTGATTACATTTCTGGGGCTACAGGCTCTATAGCAACGGCCTTTGGAGCTCATACGGGTATTGGTACCATGCCAATCACTTTATACGGAACCGAAGAGCAAAAACAAAAATATGTTCCTCAATTGGCCATGGGAGAAGTTTTTGGTGCCTACTGTTTGACAGAGCCAGGAGCTGGTTCTGATGCCAATTCCGGAAAGACCAAAGCCGTGTTGTCAGAAGACGGTACCCATTACCTGATCTCTGGTCAGAAAATGTGGATCTCTAACGCAGGTTTTGCTTCTACCTTCATTGTTTTTGCACGTATAGAAGACGATAAGAACATCACTGGTTTCATCGTAGAATACGATCCGGAGAATCCAAATGGAATGACACTAGGTGAAGAAGAGCACAAGCTCGGAATCCACTCCTCCTCTACACGTCAGGTATTCTTTAACGAGACCAAAGTGCCTGTAGAGAATATGTTGTCTAATCGTGGCGATGGTTTCAAGATCGCTATGAACGCCTTGAACGTTGGGCGCATCAAGTTGGCTGCCGCTTGTTTGGACGCGCAGCGCCGCGTTATTGGAGAAGCTGTTAAATATGCCAACGAGCGTGTTCAGTTCAAGACGCCTATTATCAACTTCGGAGCTATTCAGGCTAAGATCGCCAATATGGCAACTAGCTGCTATGTAGGTGAATCTGCCTGCTACCGTGCTGCTAAGGATATCGAGAACCGTATCAACATCCGTCTAGAAAGTGGAAATACCCACCAAGAGGCCGAGCTTAAAGGTGTAGAAGAATTCGCTATTGAGTGTTCTATTTTGAAAGTGGCCGTTTCTGAAGACATCCAGAATTGTACGGACGAAGGTATCCAAGTTTTTGGAGGTATGGGCTTTAGCGCTGATACACCAATGGAATCTGCGTGGAGAGACGCGCGTATCTCTCGTATCTATGAGGGTACTAACGAGATCAATCGTATGTTGGCCGTTGGCATGTTGGTTAAAAAAGCGATGAAAGGTCATGTGGACCTTTTAAACCCAGCCATGGCTGTTGCCGACGAATTGACTGGGATTCCATCGTTCGAAACGCCAGACTTCAGCGCTCCAATGAGCGAAGAAAAGGCTATGATCGCTAAGCTTAAAAAGGTATTCCTTATGGTTGCCGGAGCAGCCGTACAGAAATTCGGACCGCAGCTAGAAGAGCATCAGCAACTACTAATGGCTGCCGCAGATATCCTAATCGAAATCTATATGGCAGAATCCGCAGTATTGCGTACCGAAAAGAATATCGCTCGCTTTGGAGCAGACGCTCAAAAAGATCAGATCGCGATGACCCAATTGTACCTTTACGATGCGGTTAACATAGTTAATGACAAGGCTAAAGAAGGAATCATCTCCTTTGCCGAAGGTGACGAACAACGCATGATGCTTATGGGACTCAAGCGTTTTACCAAATACCAGAACAACCCGAATGTAGTTGCCTTGCGCAAGCAGATAGCCGCTACCGTATCTAAAGCAAACGATTACAGTTTTTAAATTAGGGTTTTAATTATTGTAAGTAAGCCGCCCCTGTCCGGGCGGCTTTTTTTTGGCCTTGTTTTTGCTATCTTTATCCAAACAACACTTATGAATCGCATACTAAACCTACTGGCCATTCTAAGCACTACTGTTGCTTTTTCCCAGACCAACCCAGACGTATTTATTGCCAATATCGACTCCGACGAAGAAAAAACCACTATCAGCGGACTGACCAATCTGTCCAATGACCCGGGTTATGACAATCAGCCGAGTTTTGGCACCGATCATTTGTTGCTTTTTGCGGGTAACAATGACGGGCAAACAGATATCTTTCAGATGCACTCTCGCACGGGTAGAAAAATGTTAGCCGGCGGTTCGCGTGCCGGGGGAGAATATTCTCCACAACTTACCCCGGACGGACGTGGAATAGCAGCTGTTCGCCTAGATACTACAGGCTTGCAGCGTTTGTACATCTATGATAAAATGGGTGATTCTACTGTGTTGATCCCAGATCTAATGGTCGCCTATTACACCTTTTTCGACGCCAATCAGATCGTTGGCTGTTATATAGAAGACGAATCGCTCAACCTCTTTGTCCACAAGCTAGACGAAGCCAAGACCTACACCTTACTCAAAGATGTAGGGCGCAGTTTTCATAAGGTGCCTGGACAGAACTCGGTAAGTTACACAGTGACCAACGAGCAAGATCAGCAAGATGTTTATCTGTTAGACATGGAGACCTTGGAGAGTTTCTTTGTAACCCAACTGCCTATAGGCGTGAATGACTACGCCTGGCTAGACGATTCTAGAATAGTTGTCGGCTCTAAGAGTAGTTTGTTCGTCTATGATACCTTTGACAAAAAGGATTGGGTGAAATTAGCAGATCTCGATGCTAGCGTTATTACCGATATTAGCCGCATTGCGGTAAATCCTTCGGGCAATAAAATAGCCTTGGTAGGAATCCCTAAATAGTAAATAATTATCACTGTTTACTTTTCTTCGGATGGATTGATGCACATTTGATACAGACATCGATCAGACTAACTATGTACCAAAAATTACTTTCACTTGGCTTGTGTTGCGCCCTTATGGCGTGTAGCAAGCGTGACCCTGTAAGGGAATTACCGAATCAGATCCCAGATTTTGAACAAACCTCTTGCGCAGACGCCCAATATCCAGAATGGTCTACTTCCCTCTATGTATTGCCATATCCGGTGGGCAAATCTTATAACGTTGGTTTGAGTCACTGTGGAGGGAGCTTTCATTCAGAAGGAGCTCCAGACCAATTTGCTGTGGATTTTGATATGATGATAGGATCGCTGATCACAGCAGCACGTCCTGGCCGAGTGATCTATGTGGAAGAAAGCGGAATGGACGGCAACTTTCCGAACAATCTGGTTGTTGTACAACACGACGATAATACCTATGCGCATTATATGCATCTTACTTTCGAAGGCGCTATAGTCGAAGTTAATGACCTGGTGAACCAAGGCGATGAAATTGGCTACAGCGGTTCCACAGGCTTAGCAGGTTATCCGCATTTACATTTTGTGGTTACCGTTGGTGGGTGGACTTACCCTTATGTATCTATGCCATACAATTTTCGCAATACCGAACCCAATCCTAAGAGTTTGACCAGCGGAGTATCTTATTTAGCGGAGCCGTATTAACATCTTTTCTGAAACTTTTTGGCTAATTTTAGGCAAAAAGACCAACATGCGGAATTTTATCCTTTTGCTACTGCTAGTAAGTAGTATTTCTCACGCCCAACAAGACCCAAGAATTTATGACATTATAGACGCCGTTTCTGCCGATAGGATCGAGCAAGACGTTAAGACCTTGGCCGATTTTGGCACCCGTCATACCCTCAGTGACACGGTTTCTAATACCCGCGGAATTGGCGCTGCCCGTCGCTGGATAAAAAGCGAATTCGATAAGACCTCTGCCGCCTGTAGTGGTTGTTTGGAAGTCTTTTACCAGAGTGATTTTGTACCCAAAGGCGATTCGCAGCGCATCGTAAAAGATGTTAATGTGGTCAATGTGGTAGCGATTCAGCGAGGCACTAAATACCCGAATCGTTTTATCATCATGAGCGGCGATATAGACTCCCGCGTTAGCGACCCAACTGATTATACTTCAGATTCTCCTGGAGCAAACGACAACGCCAGTGGTATGGCAGGGACCTTAGAGGCCGCGCGAGTACTCTCCAAATATAAATTTGAGAACAGCATTATCTATGTTGGTCTAAGTGGCGAAGAACAGGGTCTATACGGAGGAAAAGGCCTGGCTGCTTATGCCAAAGCCCAAGGCTGGGACATTATCGGGATCCTTAACAACGACATGATCGGGAATATCACCGGAGTAGATGGGGTGGTCGACAACAGAACCTTTAGAATTTTTAGCGAGCCTTATCCACCAGAGCCAGATGCTAGACGCTTGCGCGCCATGCGTTTTTACGGCGGAGAGGTAGACGGTATCTCTCGTCAATTGGCCAGATATGTACACAAGACCACCAAAACCTATATGCCAGAAATGAACCCGATGATGATCTACCGTTTGGATCGTTTTGGACGTGGCGGGCATCACCGGCCGTTCAATGACGCTGGTTTTGCCGGCATCCGCATCATGGAAGCCCACGAGAATTACACCCAGCAACATCAAGATATCCGCGTAGAAGACGGCATTGCTTATGGAGACACATTTGAACATGTCAATTTTCCCTATGCTAAAAAGCTCACAGCAGTAAACGCGATCAACTTGGCGAGTTTGGCATGGGCACCTCCAGCTCCGGCAGAAGTGGGCATTGGAGGAATCGTAGAAGCTAGTGCCCGTTTGGAGTGGTCGCCGGTCGAAGGGGCTGTAGCCTATAAGATCTATTGGCGCGATACAACTTCTCCTACCTGGGATAATGCCAGACTGGTAACCGGAGCTACTTCTGCCACTCTAGATGGCATTGTTATTGACAACTACTTCTTCGGAGTTGCTGCCGTAGGTGCCAATGGGCACGAAAGCGTGGTAGTGTTCCCTAATAAAATTATCCGTTAGATGAATTACCGTTTTCTTTTTTTACTGCTGAGCTGTAGTATTTCCTTTGGCCAAAATTATAGCCGTCAAGATTCCTTACGGGGTCAAATTACTGCAGAGCGCGCTTGGTGGGACTTACAGCATTACCAGCTGGATGTCACTGTAGATATTGACAACCAAAGCATTTCTGGCTCCAATATAATCACTTATAAAGTTCTAAAAAACGGAGATCGTTTACAACTGGATCTGCAAGAACCCATGCGTATAGAAAAGGTTGTTCAAGACGGCAAAGAACTCGAATGGACTTCAGAGGGAATAGCGCACTTTGTAAAACTCAGAAAGAAAATGAAACCGGGCAAAGAAGAGCAGATCAAAGTCTTCTTTAGCGGAAAACCTCGGATAGCAAAGAATCCGCCTTGGGATGGCGGCTTTGTATTTACCCAAGATAGCAACGGAAAAGCTTTCGTAGCAAACGCTAACCAGGGAATTGGCGCTAGTATCTGGTGGCCCAACAAGGACCACCCTTACGATGAGCCAGATCAAGGCACTATTATTAGTGTGACCACTCCGAAAGACCTAATGGATGTGTCTAACGGCCGCTTGATCAAGGTAGACAGTACTGCTACCACTAAGACTTGGACATGGCAAGTGGTGAACCCGATAAACAATTATGGGATCAATGTTAATATCGGAGACTATGTCCATTTTAGAGAAATTCACGAAGGCGAAAAAGGCAATCTCGATGTCGATTATTATGTGCTGAGAGAAAATGAAGCCAAAGCTCGCAAACAATTCGAGCAAACCACAGGAATGCTCGCAGCATTCGAATATTGGTTTGGCCCCTACCCTTTTTACGAAGACGGATTCAAACTCGTGGAAGCCCCCTATTTAGGTATGGAACACCAAAGTTCCGTAACCTATGGCAACGGCTACAAGAACGGGTATCGCGGTTATGACCTCTCCGGTAGCGGTTGGGGTATGAAATTCGATTTTATCATCATCCACGAAGCGGGTCACGAATGGTTTGCCAACAATATAACAACCACAGATGTCGCAGATCTTTGGGTTCATGAAGGTTTTACAGCCTATAGCGAAAACTTGTATTTGGATTATCACTTCGGAGCTAATGCGGCGGCAGATTATGTTGTAGGTACGCGCAAGATCATTATGAACGATAAGCCTATCATTGGTACCTACGGAGTTCGTGAAGAAGGCAGCAGCGATATGTACTACAAAGGGGCCAACATGTTGCACACGTTACGCCAGTTGATAGAGGACGATCTGCAATGGCGCGGTATACTGCGAGGTTTGAATGAGGATTTTAGGCATCAGACCGTAAGCAGTAAGCAAGTAGAAGACTATATCAGCAAGGCTACAGGCAAAGACCTTTCGGCCTTCTTTAATCAATATCTGCGCACTACCATGATCCCAAAGCTGGAAGTCAAGATGGCCGGCAATAAGCTCAGCTACCGCTATACCAATATTGTAGATGACTTTGACATGCCGGTTATAGCGATGCTGAACGATACCGAAAAATGGATCTTCCCAAGCAGTGAGTGGAAAACCGAGGAATTAGATCTGAATCTAAAATTCTTCGCTGTTAAACGTGACTTTTATGTGGATTACCAGCTTATAGCAAATTAATGGAAGAGCGCCCGGTCTTATATTTCCCCAGAGATGTAGAGTGGCGCGAATGGCTCAGTCTCAATCACGATCAGTACCCAAAAGGTGTTTACTTGATCTTTTATAAGTTGGAGACTGGCATAGACACTATGCGATGGGAAGAAGCCGTGCGGGTTGCTATTTGCTTCGGATGGATAGATTCTACCGTAAAAAGTTTGGGGGGCGGCAAACGCCGACAATATTTTTGCCCCAGAAACCCCAAGAGCACTTGGAGCGCACTGAACAAAAAATATGTTGCCGAACTCGAGGCTTCTGGACTTATACACCAAGCTGGTTATCGGATTATCGACCTGGCCAAAGAGACCGGTACTTGGACCGCCATGGATGCGGTAGAAAACCTGATCATACCCAAAGACCTGCAAGAGGCCTTTGACGAATTTCCACTGGCCTTTGACAATTACAGCAATTTTAGTCGGGGTTACCGCAAGAGTTATTTGAGTTGGCTGTACAGCGCCAAACGAGAAGCAACAAGACAAAAACGAATCGACGAGATCATTCAGCTTTGTTTGGCCAATATTAAATCCCGCTAAAAGAGTATCTTTAAAAAATTTCATCGACATGACTAGATTCTTAAGCCTTATCTGCTTTTTGAGCATCACCCTAAGCTTTGCTCAAAAGGAAGAAGCAAAATGGGACGTGAATGCTCCCGGAGACGAATTCGAATACAAAACCCATCGCTTTACGACCTCAGAAGGCACCTGGATGAATCTAGACGTAAGCCCCGACGGTAAGACCATAGTCTTTGATATGTTGGGAGATATTTACTCCATGCCAACCACAGGTGGAAAGGCAAAAGTGCTGCGCGGCGGTATTCCCTTTGAGATCCAACCGCGATTTAGCCCAGATGGTAGTAAGATCCTCTTTACCAGCGATGCCGGAGGAGGGGACAATATTTGGATCATGGATGCAGACGGCTCCAATCCGAAGCAGATCACCAAAGAGAACTTCAGGTTACTCAACAACGCCGCATGGATGCCAGACGGTTATTCCTTTGTGGCTCGCAAACACTTTACCTCTGGCCGTTCCTTAGGAGCTGGAGAAATGTGGCAATATCATATAACTGGAGGTAGCGGCATGCAGCTTAGCAAACGCAAGAACGATCAGCAAGATGTCAATGAGCCTGTAATTAGTCCAGACGGGAAGTACCTGTATTACAGTGAAGATGTTTATCCCGGCGGATTCTTTCAGTACAATAAAGATCCGAACAAACAGATCTATGTGATAAAACGCTATGAATTTGCCACTGGAGAGACCACCCAATTAACTGGTGGACCTGGAGGAGCAGCCCGACCACAAATATCGCCAGACGGTAAAATGCTCGCTTTTGTAAAACGCGTGCGAACAAAATCGACCCTTTATATCCACGATCTGGAAACAGGTGTAGAATATCCTGTCTACGATGCCTTGAACAAAGACCAACAAGAGGCCTGGGCCATATTTGGAGTTTACCCCAATTTCGATTGGATGCCAGACAACAAGCATCTGGTATTTTGGACCCAAGGCAAGATCCACAAGTTAAATATAGCAGATCTGAGTGTTACTGTTATACCATTCGAGGCCAATGTAAAACTCGAAATTGCCAAAACGGTGCATTTCAATACTCCTATCCCAGATAAGACCTTTACTTCTAAGGCCATAAGACAGGCGGTTACCTCCCCAGATGGAAAAACGCTAGTATTTCATGCCTTAGGATATCTTTGGACCAAAGCCCTGCCTAATGGCACCCCAAAAAGATTAACTCAAGGCACCGATTTCGAATTCGAGCCAAGCTTCTCCCCAAACGGAAACACTATCGTTTTCGTTTCTTGGAACGACCTAGAAAAAGGTGCCGTTTTATCTGTTCCAGTCAACGGAGGTTCTGTAACCCGTTTGACAACAGAAAAGGCCATATATCGCACGCCATCTTTTAATCGCGCCGGAACACAAATTGCTTTTAGACGTGAAGGCGGTAATACCGACCAAGGTTTTACCTATACCAAGAACAGTGGTCTTTACACCATGAACGCCAATGGCAGCGGGATGAAAAAATTGACCTCAGAAGGAGAATATCCAACTTATAACAGTACCGATAGTCGTATCTATTATCAGACCGGAGGTACCTACTTTGGAAACACAACCAAGACTTTGCACAGTGTAGACCTGGGCGGGCAAGACAAACAAACGCATGTAAGCTCAAAATACGCCAACCGCTTGGTGCCTTCTCCAGATGACAAATGGATCGGCTTTAGCAATTTGCACAGAGCTTATATAGCTCCGCTGGTCTTGAATGGAAAAACACAAGACCTTACCCCAAACAGCAAAAATGTACCTGTGGTGCAGGTAAGCAAGGACGCAGGGATCAACCTGCATTGGTCCAAAGACAGTAAGGCCATGATGTGGACCTTGGGAGACGAGTATTTTAAAAATGACCTGACCGACAAATTCGGTTTTATTCCAGGTGGAAAAGATGAAGCCACCGACATGAGCGAATCCGGGATCAAGATCGGACTCAATCCAGCAGTAGACAAACCCAGCGGGATCATTGCATTTACTGGAGCCCGTATCATTACCATGGAAGGTGACCAAGTGATAGAGAACGGTACACTTGTGGTAAATGGCAATCGCATATCGGCAGTAGGCGCCGCGGCGGACGTCACTATCCCCTCCGGAGCTACTGTTATGGATATGAGCGGTAAGACCATAATTCCTGGCTTAGTCGACGCGCATGCTCACTTAGGTGCCTTCCGTTACGGCTTAACGACGCAGCAAAACTGGCAACTAACTGCCAACTTGGCCTATGGTGTGACCACGGCTCATGACCCTTCTGCAAACACAGAAACTGTTTTTACGCTATCTGAAATGGTAAAGGCAGGTAATCTGGTAGGGCCACGTATTTATTCAACCGGATTCATTCTTTACGGTGCTGATGGAGACTTTAAAGCAGTGATCAACAATCTAGACGACGCTAGATCTGCCATAAAACGCACCAAGGCCTTTGGGGCTACTTCGGTTAAGAGTTACAACCAACCTAGGCGCGAACAACGCCAACAAGTAATGCAGGCGGCCAGAGAGTTAGGTATCAATGTAGTGCCAGAAGGCGGATCTACCTTTTTCCACAACATGACCATGGTAATGGATGGCCATACCGGAGTGGAACACAATATTCCTATTGCCCCGGTATACAAAGACGTTATTGAACTTTGGAAAACATCGGGCACTGGTTATACCCCTACGCATATTGTGAACTATTCCAGCATGAGCGGCGAATATTATTGGTATCAGACCAGCAATGTTTGGGAAAATGAAAAATTGCTTAAATACACTCCCAGAAGTGTGATCGATGCGCGATCCAGACACAGAACCATGATTCCTATGGAAGAATACACCAACGGACATATCTTGAATTCGCAGACCACCACTGCCCTAGCCAATGCCGGAGTGAAAGTAAATATGGGAGCGCATGGCCAATTACAAGGTCTAGGAGCACATTGGGAAACCTGGATGCTGGCTCAAGGTGGCATGACTCCTATGCAAGCCTTACAAGCCGCTACGATAAATGGAGCCCATTACATAGGTGCAGGAAACGACATCGGGTCTTTAAAAGTTGGTAAACTGGCAGATCTGGTTATTCTAGACGAGAATCCCCTAGAAGACATTCAAAATACCAATTCGGTCTTATATACTATGGTCAACGGCCGTTTGTATGACACCAACACCATGGACGAAGTTGGCAACTCGCCCAAAAAGCGTTTGCCTTTCTATTGGGAACAACCCGGCTACAACCAAGCCTTTCCTTGGCATGAAGAAAGTAACAGCTTCCTAAGACCAGGTTGTGGTTGTCACATAGGGCATCAAGTAAACTAGCATGCGTTATTGGAGAGCAATACTCCATTATTATTGGAGTCAACTCCCAGCAGGATTGGCTTTGTCTGCACTTACTTACATCTTTATCGATGCGGTGTGGGCTATAGTGATATTTATATTGCTAGGCAGTTTTTTTGGACAACTGGCCTTTAGCACATTTTACAAAGAACAGCTGCTATACTATCATAACCTTGGTTTTACTAAAGGACGCCTAATGACGCTGGCCTTTTACCTAAACCTTATCTTAACGCTAGTTCTCGCCAGTGTAATAGCTGGAATAGCCGCCATACTATTATGAAGTTGGTCGCCTTAAATATTCGCAAATCCTTTGGTAATAAAACTGTACTTGACAATGTTTCATTGCAATTGGATAAAGGAGGAATCTGTGGACTTTTAGGTAGCAACGGAGCCGGAAAGTCTACCTTGCTTAAAATTCTTTTTGGAAGCTTAAAGGCGGATGCAGGTTCGCTCTTTTTGAACCAAGAACCTTTGGAGGTCTACAAGAAGTTTAGATGGCAAAAGATCGGTTACCTGCCACAATATCACATGTATCCGAAGCAACTAAAGGTGAAAGACCTCATCCCTATGACCTGCCCAGACGCAGATGTCCAAGACCGAATTTTTTATACCCCGGGCATACATGTGTTGACCAAAAAATGGGTCGGGTCCCTTTCAGAAGGGCAGCGTACCTTTCTCGGCGTGGTACTGGCCTGTCATTTACCCCACGGGGTTTTGCTTATAGACGAGCCCTTTTCCATGACCGACCCTAAGACCATAGAACAAATAAAAGAGCTTTTACTCAAAACTTCCGCAGCAAAAGCAATCCTGATCACCGATCATTATTACCACGATGTCCTAGAAATCTGCCAGAAGACGCAACTGTTGCATCATGGAAAATTGATAGAAGTAACAGATAAAAAAGACCTCAAGGCCTTGGCTTATATCCGATAAGATGCAAAAATCTTCTTTAAACGGAGCGGTGAATTAAATT
>Ga0256829_1001119_pt1 | contig 23114 bp, 27 predicted proteins | sample 131447metaG_FD_185979 | JGI IMG/M metagenome (GOLD analysis project Ga0256829, IMG submission 185979) | Hydrothermal vent microbial communities from Lau Basin, Pacific Ocean - 131-447 | ecosystem: Environmental > Aquatic > Marine > Hydrothermal vents | place: Pacific Ocean: Lau Basin | collected...
AAGTTGTTTAGAGTTGTCATGTCTCTTATCCTTTATGTGTTGTGTTGCTTATTAAGTTCATAGCATCCATGATAATGGCGCTTGCGTCATCGCCTAGCAGTTGTTCGCTATCGTTTGTCAGCGTGTCTAATAATTGAAAAGCACGTTTTAAGTCGTTTTCGTCTGCATTATCCATAATTTGTTGATAAGGGTTTACTTGTTTAATCAACTCCATGTCTTGATAGTACCCATCAACTACATCATGACTCACCTCTGACCAGTCATAATCATAATCATAATCTATTAACGCCCTCACAATCCTGTCGTTATGCTCTGGGTTGTTTATGTCATGTTCTAAGTTTTTAACATATGTTAAATGATCTAGGTTGAGTTCTAGCTCATAACGTATGCACTCGGTTGTGACGTGCGTGTATTGTACTTTGTATGTTGGCTGTTGTTTCATATCTCTTATCCTTTTCTAAATAGTATTTTGTAAAACCCTTTCGGGCGTTTTAGATATTTCTCAGCGCGTTCTATCGCTTTGAGGTGCAACCGCTTTTGTGTGTTGTCAATGTATGTGTTCTTATCCATGCGTGACGCAAAATGCAGTGTTGAAGTGTTTAGCATGTTTTTAAATCCTTTGTGTGTGTTAGTTGCTTATAGTACCTATATAATGCACTGAACGGTTGAGAGTGTTAGCGCCATGATAACCATATGCAGCGCCGTTGATCTCGTTTATATATACACCGCTGTAAGTTTCATGACATTGCAACGCATCAAGCACTTGTTCTACGTTGTCGCGCATTGTGTAAAGCGTGACATGTTGAATGTCGTTCAAGTCTTTAATAGTTGCAATGCTCATCGTCTTATCCTTTGTGTGTTTGTGTTACTCTGCAAATAGCTCTGCTATCACTGCGTCTGTATCTGCTTGTGCATACTCATAAGCTTCTAATAAGTCTTGATCTGTTAAATGTCCCATTTATGTTACCTCGTTTTGTGTTGTTTAATTAACTTACCTTATACTTAAAGTATAACGCGAATATTGAACATGTGTCAAACATTTTTTACAATAAATTTAGATATTTTTTGACCTTTTACGCGCCAGCCAAAACGTAAGGCTCTACATATTTCTTGAGGTGTTGAACCTAAAGCCTGTGCAAGTTCTTTTTGCGTTTTGAAAACCTGCGTATCGTTTAAAGCATAATTATATTGAACGTTGCTTTTCTCGGTTGAAAGGTCTAGCGCGTTTTGTGCTGCGTTGTGATAGCACCAAGATAAAGCGTCTAAATAGTTATCTGTACTATGGACTAGGTGAAGTGGGTTTTTTGTTTGTGTGGTGATTGTCAGTGTGTGTTCAGTTTTATAAATGTTGTACATGTGATAATGTGCCTTTGTTGTTGTGATTAAGATGGATGTTAATTAGCATTATTTTAAGATACTGTCAAGTTGTCGGTGAGTTGCTGTAAATTACCAAAAATTTTGGTGTAACGCTGTAAATTCTCAAAAAAGATCATCTTTTTTCATCTTTTTAAATAGTTACCAGTGTGTTGTCAGTGTGTTAAGTGTAGTTTTGTGTTTGTTTTCAGTATGTTATGCGCCGTTTTGTAATAAAATTATCAGTATGCAAAAAAACCCTATTTAGCGTTTGAAAAGTATTGAAAATTAATAAAAGGTAACAAAACACTTTTTAATACTCTTAAAATGCCAGATAGGAAAAAGTGCGAATCTGGTAACTTATCGTGATTTTAAAAAGATCATCTTTTTTCATCTTTTTGGTAACTTTTCGACTGCTAATAAACACACCGTCCAAAATCCTCAAAACCTCAAACGTACTTCTTAACAGTTGTCAGCGTCTATTAACAGTGTCAATGTCAATTAACAGTTTGACAATGCTGTCAGTTGTGTACGTTGTGTGATTGCTGGCGCTGGTGTGAAGTTGCTTCAACATGCTGGCGCTGTTTTGCGAGGGGGGTAGCTCCCCCTAGTATCTGAACGCCCCACCCCCTCCAGAAATTTTTTGAAATTTTCAGTTACCAAAAGGTTACTTCCAACATGCTCACCACACCCACAACATCACCCCTCCCTCCTTCACAACAGCTCAAAGGTTATAGTTGTCACTCACAACAATATTGTCATCTCAAAACAACTCTGCTAACCTCATAATAACGAGAGGAACGCCCATGCTAATTAACAGTAAAACACTGTCCCTTATGGAACGTCTGAGTAGAAAGTGCGATAAGTGCCACTGGCCTATGATCGGCATACTTCAAAAATCTGGAAAGCAAGCGCCACGTGAAGTATGTTCCTCATGCGGAGGAAAGGCGAAGGTAAAGTGACACAACCCACTAGAGCTTACGACCTGTTAGAGGAGTTCGAAAAGCTTTGTGTTGACGAGTATGTAGATCATACGAAGCGTCAGCAGAAAATGCTTAACGAGCGTATCATACTGGCATTAAAGAAACCCATATGCACTGAACATCTAAAGCGATCACGCGGCGTGCTTCACAGACCCCTCGTCCGCGCCGCACTTCATGAACGTATAACTGAAGAAGCTGACGAAGAGGATCTTTCCCCGACGAGGGTGATACGAGAGTTGCAGAACATAGCTTTTTCAAACCAGAAGGATTATTACGAAGCAGGGGACTTTGGAGAGTTAGTGCTTAAGAACATCGACACCATATCACGTGAGAAAATGGCAGCGGTCAAAACCATTGAGTGTTACCCCTCACCTATGGGGATGCGTCATAAAGTCGTACTCCACGACAAGAAAGATGCGCAGAAAATGTTAGCGTTACTCATGGGGCTTGTAGCGCCTGAGAACCCTCCTGTACTGGAGGATTATGTGTCGCGTAAGGCTCAAGAAGCAAAAGATGAAGCGCCTGAAGAGATCTACGCTAAACTATTGGAGGGTTAATGCACGACCTCATAGGATGGCAGCAGACACAAGAGACACAAAAGATACAGCCAGAATGGAAGCCTGAACCACTCTCAAAGGAGCAATGGCCTCCTGACTACGCGGCGGTGTGGCGTTGGAGAGCAAAACAACTCAAAAAGCTCAGAAGTGATCCGAGACTACTCAAAGCAGCTAAAGCATATTACAGCACCAGACCTACTGAGTTCATAATGCATTGGATGGATACGTATGATCCTCGGCGACCTAAGAACAAATGGATACCGTTTGTGTTCTTCATGAAGCAAGAGGAGCTGGTAACGTTCCTCCAGTCCCTAGACGCAGATCAGGAGAGTGGGCTCATTGAGAAATGTCGTGATATGGGCGCTACGTGGGTATGCTGTGGTTACTCAGTGTGGGCTTTCCTCTTCCTAGACGATGATGCGACTGGATGGGGTTCACGTAAAGAACAGCTGGTAGACAAGCTCGGAGACGCTGACAGCATCTTTGAGAAAATGCGACTAATTCTAAAAAGGTTGCCGAAATCCTTCCTTCCCGAAGGGTGGAACTGGTCACGTCACGCTACGTATATGAAACTAATCAATCCTGAGAACGGTTCGACGATCACAGGAGAAGCTGGGGACAACATTGGGCGCGGAGGTCGTAAAGCGCGTTATTTCAAAGACGAAGCGGCACACTACGAACGCCCTGAGAAGATTGAAGCAGCGCTGGGTGATAACACCAACGTTCAGATCGACATCTCCTCGGTTAACGGTCTGGGTAACGTGTTCCATAGACGCAGAGAGAACGGTGAGATCTGGTATCCTAACCGAGAACTCCAAAAAGGTTACGTCCGTGTGATGATAATGGACTGGTCGGATCATCCGCTCAAAACCCAAGAATGGTATGACACTCGTAAAGCCAAATACGAACGTGAAGGGATGTCTCACGTCTTTGCGCAAGAGGTTGATCGGAACTATGCGGCAGCAGTTTCAAACGTTATGATCGACTATCAATGGATACAATCCGCAGTCGATGCTCACATTCATATCCCTTACATGGCTGAAGCGTATGAGGAAAACAAGGGTAAGTGGTATGGAGGGCTTGACGTTGCTGACGATGGTGAGGATAGGAACTCATTGTCACTTCGAGAGTGGGTGGTTTGGAAGTATGTTGAGGAATGGGGGGATCGTGACCCAGGCGTTACAGCCCGTAGAGCAATCATGAAGATCCGTGAGATTGCAGGAAAAGCTATCGTAATGTATGACAGTATTGGTCTTGGAGCGGCTGTCAAGACCGAATACAACCGCCTGACAGAAGACCCAGACCCTCAGACAGGTGAGATCATTCTCAACAAAAACGAAGTCCCATTCGTACCGTGGAACGCTGGATCGAGCGTTGAGAAACCTTACGAGCGGATCATTCCAGACGACACCGAGTCTTCAACAAACAAAGAACATTTCGCAAACCTTAAGGCTCAAGCGTGGCAGTCACTCTCAAATAGGTTCTATAAAACGCATAAAGCTCGCACAGAAGGTGTACATTACGACCCAGATGAGTTAATATCACTTGACAGTAACATGCCGATGCTGGAACAGTTGAAGAAAGAACTAGCACAGCCGACCAGAGGTCAATCGAGCAATCTTAAAATGTTAGTTGATAAGAAGCCGCCAGGGACGAAATCACCTAACAACGCAGACGGTGGAATGATGATGTATTATCTTCTCGACATTAACAATCAACCAATCTTGGTAGGTAACTATGGGCATTAAGCAAGAAAAACACCCCCTATTAAAACGAGCGCCTGATCTTGGTAAAATGGTTCCGTACTGGGACAAAACCGATGCGATCATCGAAGGTCATGACGCAATGCGTAGAGCAGGTGAGGAGTTTCTACCTAAGTTCGGTGACGAAGAGCAGTCAGACTACAAGAAGCGTCTGACGATCACTAAGTTCACTAACATCTTCCGTGACGTTGTTGAAGGGCTCTCAAGCAAACCTTTCCAAGAGGAAGTAACGTTGATCGGAAGTGACGTGCCTGAAGAGATCGTCAACTTCATTGAGAACGTAGACGGGTCTGGTAACAATCTGACAGTGTTCGCGGCTCAGACGTTCTACAACGCAATCGCAAGCGCTATTGACTGGATCTTCGTAGATTACCCGTCTGTAGACGTTACGCGCTCAATGACACGTGCAGAAGCTAAAGCGCGAAATATTAAACCTTTCTGGTCACACATTCTAGGACGCAACGTACTTGAGATCAGAACGGAAGTTTTCGGGTCTGACGAGGTTATCGTGTACTTTCGAGTGTTAGAACCTGAGATTGACGGAAAAGATAAGGTTCGTGTCTTCACTAAACTTCCTGACGCTGTTGTGTGGGAACTTTATGAAGAGAACCCAGAAGCTAAGAAACTCGAAGACAAGATGGTTAAAATTGACGAAGGGCAACTTTCAATCGATGTAATCCCTATGGTTCCTTTCATCACTGGTCGTCGTGAAGGTAAAAAATTCAACATTCAACCGATCATGCAGGACGCAGCAGACCTTCAGGTTACATTGTATCAGGAAGAAAGCGGTCTACAGTTCATCAAGACGATGGCTGGTTATCCAATGCTTGCTGCTAACGGTATTAGACCAGAACGAGACAAAGACGGGCAACCTAAAAAGCTTCCAATCGGTCCGATGAAGGTTCTCTACGGTGCTCCTGACGGTTCAGGGAACCACGGAACATGGAGCTATGTTGAGCCGAATGCAAACTCAATGGAGTTCTTAAAGAAGAGTATCGACAGCACGAAGCAGGATCTGCGTGAGCTTGGCCGTCAACCACTCACAGCATTGTCCTCACAGCTTACAACAGTGACGACTTCTATCGCAGCTGGTAAAGCTAAAACAGCAGTCGGTGCTTGGGCTCTCATGCTCAAAGACGCGCTTGAGAACGCTTTAATGCTGACAGCGAAGTATATGAACTTAGAATATGAAACTGAGGTCAACGTCTACACAGACTTCGACAATGTGAGCGATACTAATGCTGATATTGACAATCTCCTTACAGCTCGTGAGAAAGGTGACATCTCTCGTGAGACACTTCACTTTGAGATGAAGCGCCGTAAGATTCTTTCACCTGAGTTTAGTACTGAGGAAGAAAACAAACGACTTCTCGCAGAAATTCCTTCTGACGGATTGGATGCTCCTGAGAATGAGGAAGACATTGACAACGAAGATGATGTCTGACATCCTGACTAAAACTTAACCCAAATAGGCAACGAAATGAAAAACAAACTACCTTTTATTCTATCAAATCTACTTGTTCATGATAACTCTGGTTGGAAGCTTGACGATGACGGTCACGTTGTCATGAAGGATGGAAACCCAGTGTACCTTAACGGCGGTAACGAAATGACTGTTCGTGGAGACACTATCTCTCAGCTTAACGGTGAAGCGCAACGCCATCGTGAAGAGAAGCAAGCACTTGAGAAAAAGTTGAAAGCGTATGATGGTCTTGACGCAGAGCAAGCACGTCAAGCGATCACTAAACTCGCTGACGTAGATTTGAGCAAGATGATCGACAAGGGTGAGATCGATAAAGTTAAGGCGCAGATCCAATCCGAGTACAATACTCTTATGGAAGAAAAAGACGGAGCGATTGGAAAGCTTCAGTCAGAGATCGACGGCATGAAGATCGACAGCATCTTTAACTCTAAGTTTGTACAAGAAAGCGTAGCCGTCCCTCACGACATGTTCCAAGCTTCATTCCGTAATAACTTCAAAGTAGAAGACGGTAAGATCAACGCTTACGATAAGAGCGGCAACCGTCTTATGAGTAAAGAGCACATCGGTGAACCAGCGTCCCCTGAAGAAGCTCTCAAACTTCTGGTTGATGCGCACCCTCAGAAAGACACAATCCTCAAAGCTGACATTGGCAACGGTTCAGGAAGCAACGGTAGCGGCGGTAATCGCGGTACTGGTCGCATTCTCAAACGTGCTGAGTACGACAAGCTCCCACCAGTAAAGCAAGCAGAACTCGCAGGTAAAATGGCCAGCGGTGAACTGCAGATTGTAGATTAAGTTTAGAGACCGTCAAATCACACACCACACTGTAACGAAGACCCTTTCTCACACTCTCCTGAGAAAGGGTCTTTTTAATGTTTGACATGCTTTCAGAACTACCGTAGTATTTATTCACGACTTTCTTGGATGAGTAAAGTCGGGCACGGGTTGGATGACCCATTAATCGATAGCGCTTTGACGGTTGGATGACCTAATAAGATCACGTTACGGTTTCTTATCACAAAAATTTGTTATTTGGTTTAACAATCGGTGTGTGCTCGATAATCTTATCTATGTTCGCACCGTTCAAAGAAAAAAGGTACGAACAATGAAAACATCTAATTTCTCGTTCAGTTCTGGTAAAGCTCCTTACATTTTGAGCGGCGCTTATCCGAACGACAACACTCTAACAGGTCTTATTCCTGATCTCTATGCTGGTCTTGACGTAGTTTCTCGTGAACTTGTAGGTATGATTCCTTCAGTATCTCGTAACTCAGGCGCAGAACGTGCAGCAGTTGGTCAAAGCGTTGTGTATGATATAGCTCCAGAGATGGCTGCTTCTGACATTACACCGTCTATGACAAAGCCAACACCAACAAACCGTACAGCTGGTACAGGTAGCATGACAATCTCTAAATCACGTAAGGTCGAGTTCGGCTTCACTGGTGAAGAGCAACGCGGTCTTAATCACGGACCTGGTTATCTATCAGTTCAAGCAAGCTGGTTTGCTCAAGCTCTTCGTACTCTTACAAATGAGATTGAAAGCGATCTATGTACAGAAGGTTACAACCACGCAACACGTGCTTACGGTACTGCTGGTACAACTCCTTTTGCTACAACTCTAGGCGCTTCTGCTCAGACACGTAAGATCTTGGATGACAACGGCGCACCTGGTTCTGGTCGTTCGCTTGTTATCGACACCTCAGCTGGTGCAAACCTACGTACATTGCAGAACCTAACTCGTGTAAACGAAGCAGGTACTTCAATGACATTGCGTCAAGGTGAGCTTTTAGACATCCACGGTTTCTCAATCAAGGAATCAGCTCAGATCGTAAATCACACTGCAGGTACAGGTGCTTCAGCTACAACTGACGCTTCTGGTTACGCTGAAGGTGCTACGTCAATTACTCTAGCTTCTGCTGGTACTGGTACAATCCTCGCAGGTGACTACATCACTTTTGCAGGTGACGATAACAAGTATCTAGTGTTGACTGGTGATGCTGACGTTTCTGGTGGTGGTACAATCACTATCGAAGCGCCTGGTCTTCGTCAAGCAATTCCAGCGTCTGCAACAGCGATCACAGTTATTGGTGACTCTACTCGCAGTCTTGCATTCAGCTCTAACGCTATCCAGCTTGTTACACGTGCTCCAGCTCTTCCGCAGGAAGGTGACGATGCATTAGATAGCATGATGATTGTTGACCCTCGTTCTGGTCTTACATTCGAGATCCGAGTGTATGCTGGTTATCGTATGGTCTACATGGAAGTAGCTTTGGCTTGGGGCTTTGAAGCCGTTAAGCCTGAACATATCGCAGCTCTACTGGGTTAAGTTACTGCGAACTAGACAGGTAGGGGTTTCTCGTTGCCCCTACCTGTTACTCAAAGAAGGAGAGTAACATGTTTGACAATTACGTAAATCTTCAAGGTCACTCTGCTGAATCGTTGTCGGTCAGCACCAGCGCGGAAGTAACGACTTCACCTCTTCCTCCAGGTAAGTATGCAGTATGGTCTGACGTTGACGCTTACATCAAAGTTCATCAAGATTCTTCTGTAGCCGACGATGTAACGACCTCCACAGGATTTAAGGTCACAGGGCTTTCAAACCCTCTACCCGTCCTCATAAGTAGTAGCGCCTTTCTTGCAGGTATTGCAGGTGGTGACGGAACGTTGTACTATCACAAAGTAGATTAAAACTTAAACGAAGGAAAAGATATGGCTCGACTACCGACTGTACAGATCAAGACAGAAAATGGAGCGGTAACAATCAACGTTGCTGACTACGACCCTAACAAACATCAAATCATTGGCGCACCTGTAGAGGTCGAAGAGAAAGTAGAGATTGACGAGCTTTACTTTGATGCAATGACCGTTCAAGAACTTAAAGATTTCGCAGAAAAACATGAAATCGAATTAACAAGAGCTAAGAAAAAAGGTGAGATCATCGGTGTGATTTCGGCTGCTCTTCTTGCTCTTGAGCTTACAATCGAAGAGAAGGAAGATAAGTTCCTGATCGTTCTTGGTGAGACTTTAATCATCGAACAACCTTTCGACACAAAGGAAGAAGCAGAAGCGTTCCTAGAAAGCCTTAAGTAATGTACGGAAGCGCGGCAGAGTTCACAACCTATCATGAAGCAAGAGGTCGTACCGTTCCTGGTACTTGGGATACGGACAAGATCGAAGCTGCGCTTTTAGTTGCGTCTGAGTGGATCGACAATAAGTATGGTGATCGCTTTGTAGGTTTTAAGACAGGTGGTTACGCTCAAGAGCGTGAATGGCCTAGAGAGACTGCATGGGCTCGATCAACACCTGAGTATATCTTCGACGACGATGAAATCCCGACAGAAGTTGTTTACGCAACATATGAAGCGGCGTTCAGAGAAGCTACATCTTTAGGATCTCTTTACGCTGATTACGACCCTCAGAAGTATAACTCAGTGTCGATCAGCGGTGCTATCTCCGTCCAGTATGCTCAGAACCTCGATGTAAACTCAGTACAAAAGCAAATTCAAATCATTGAACAACTTCTCTCAGTATTGTTTGGTAACGACCCTGGTGGTTCGTCACTTAGCGGGGGTTCGTACCGTTCATGAGTATTTACGATGATCTAAAACCTGTAGTTTCAGAGATCATGGGTGAGTTTTCTCAAGGTACAGTTTCACTTGTTTCCGTTACAGCAGGGGCTGGGGCGATTGACGACCCTGGAGCCCCGACAGAAGAGACAACAGAATTAGATGCGACTGTCAGTGGTGTGTCATACAAATATGTCTCAGAAGGTCTTGCTGTTTCTACAGACCTAACCGTAACTGCAGCGCCGATTGACGGAATAACCGTCAGCGAGAAGGACTTTGTACTGGTTGACGGTGTAAGATATAAGATCGTTCAGGATATAAGTTTACCTTCAGCGGGAACGAAGCTAGTATGGAAGTTCATAGTCCGAAAGGGGTGAACTCATGGCTCGCAGAACGATAGATAGTTTAATCGCTCTCACAATACCAGAAATTCAAGAAGCTTTTCTAACCGCAATGCAAGACGTTGTGGATAGAGCGATGCTTGCAGAGATGGTTGCAGCTATTGAAGCTAACGATGCTGAAGCTCTTTATAGAGCTACAGGTTTCTCTCCTGCAGCATTGAGCCCGATACTTGATAGAATAGAGCAAGCATATCTGGACGCGGCTGACGTTACTGTTGAAGGATGGCCCAACGTGATTCGAACACCAACAGGTCGAGTAGTGTTTAGATTCAACGGCAGAAACGCTGTGGTAGAGGAAGACCTTAAAGTTAGGTCTTCAGCGTTGATTACAGCTTTAAGTGAAGAGATCAGAGAGAATATAAGAACCACGTTAGAGCGAGGGATGATAGCTGGTGACAACCCTAGAACAACAGCTCTCAATATCGTAGGTAGAGTAGACCTTTCAACTAAGAAAAGGGTTGGAGGAGTTATAGGATTGACTAGAAACCAAGAGAGATGGGTTTCTAGCAGTAAGACTTATCTTGAGCAAGGCAGTGAGAAATACTTCTCCCTTTCTCTTCGTGACAAGAGGTTTGACGGTACGGTGAGGAAAGCGTTTGAAAGCGGTAAACCTTTGAGTAAAGATACGATCAGCAAGCTTGTCACCTCCTACAAGTCAAGGGCGCTACGATATAGGGCTGAAGCTATTGCGAGGACGGAAACAATACAGTCCATAAATCGCGGTCAGTACATGTCGATGAAGCAAGGGATTGAGGAAGGTGTCTTACAAAATGGAGCGGTCACTAAGTACTGGGATGCTGTGGGTGACAGGAAGACTAGACCAACTCATTCGTCACTAGAGGAAGCTACGAAAAAGAATCCATTACAGCTCGATGAACCTTTTGTTTCTCCTTCTGGCGACAGAATGATGTTTCCTGGTGATAGCAGTTTAGGGGCAGACGCAAAAGAGATAGTACATTGTCGATGCAGAATACGTTATAATGTAGACTTCAATTACGGAGTGGATTGATGGATGATTTTGTAACGCAAATAGATAAGATAGTCGTTAACACTGAAGCTCGACTACTGGCGGTTGCTCGAAGCGCCATTAGAGACGTAGTGAACGACACTCAGAAGCTGAAAACAGACGGAGGTAGAATGCCAGTCCGTACTGGTTTCCTATGGTCTTCTGGTGGTTCTTCTCTGAACTCTATGCCAGTCGGTGCTGTGAAAGGTGATAAGACAGCTTCTTACAACTGGGTTAACTCTACATTTGAACTCGATCTGGCTAAAATGAAGTTGGGTGATGTTTTCTACTGGGGTTGGACGGCGGTTTACGCAAACATGCAAAACACGAGAAACGGTTTCTTAGAGTTCGGAACTGACAAGTGGGAGAAGTACGTTAATAAAGCCGTACAATATTGGAGAGATAAGGACGCTAGAAATGCAGAATAGATACATACTTGAAGCCTTGCAGAAAGGTGTCATAGCAGCGGTTGCAGCATCGACAACGGATGACCTAACCATAAAGATGACAGGGAGAACCATTAACCCTCCGTCAAGCGGTAAATGGCTTGAGCTGATACATCTTCCTAACGATGAAGACAGAACGTGGGGTGATGAGAAACTATACAACGGTCGCTTGAGATTGATTCTCCACTGGCCTGTAGATGATCGTGGAAGTTATGAAGCTATAGAGTTGATGGAAAGTATTTTAGGGTATTTCAGCAAGGGGTCTTCCCATGCTGACGAAGGTGAGAACGTTTCCGTACGGATCATCGAGAACCCTTCTTATTTAGGTCATGAAGAAACAGCCCCTGAACAACTCTTCATGTATTCGGTACGTTATCAATATTACGATAAATGATAATTTTTTCAACAAATTAAAAGTTTTGACACTCGTTGAAATCTACTGTACTGTTGGTTTTCAAACCTTACAGAAAGGACGGACAATGAGCAAACCGAACCCGTTAGAAAAATTCATTGCTGGAGGTGTTAGTTGGGACAAAGAAGGTTATAAAGGTGGTTTCTTGTCCTCCTACCATCTTTATAACGACTTCCATGTTGAACCGCATGAAATACATCATTTTATCGAAAATACGCGCTACGTTCTTCTTGGGGTGTGTGATCTTCAAAACGGTGAAGAAACAATGGTGTACGGCCTTAAAGGTCAAACCATCGGAGATTTCTTACTTCTTAATGACGGTGAGGAGTACATGGTGATTGAAGCGGTTTGCGAGAAACTGAGCGTCTGTAAAACGACAGTTTATCGATGGTTGAAAGATGACGTAAACTTCCCTAAACCTTGCAAAAAAGGTAAGAGAAAAGTATGGAAGAAAGCTGACATAGAAGCATGGATTTCTCTCGACAACGATCCAAATTCAGCAATAAAGAAAGCTTTGTTGACAAGCGCGAACATGACATCAAGCAATCCAAAAAAGATAAGATGTATAGTCGTTGACGACGATGGAAACTATGAGGTGTTTCTTGAGGACGGTTTGCTTTCTGTCTTCTTAAACGAGACTTCTCAGAAAACAACTGTCTCGGATATGCTTTCTTTCCTCTTCGAAACTGAACCTGAAGTCCACGAAATGATTGTTGCAAACAGATCGCGTCAAGCTAACGAGATTGTCAACAAGGTTAGAGCGTTTCTCACTAGTTCTGGGAGATTAAAGCAAGAAGAGAAGATTGAAGCTGTACCGACACAATAAACAGCTTGACCCGCTATAGCTTCCTAAGTTATCCTTTGTCTTGTGAAATTATAACTCCTTATGAGGTAGCGAACCATGTTAAAACTCTTGAACCTTTTATCTTTGACAGCTCACGCAAACGCTAACGCTGCTTCTAAAATTTACGTTTGCGGTACAGCGCAAAACTCCGAACTTGCTCAAGTCGATTACGAAGGGCTTACATGGGTTGAGATCGGTGGTGTAGGTTCTCGTGGTGAACAAGGTAAGATTACAAACGTTCTTACATATGATACATGGAACGACACAGTTGTTCAAAAAGCTAAAGGTATGACTGACGCTGGTTCGGTTGATCTTGAAGTTGCTCGTGACCCGACTGACGCTGGTCAGATCATTCTACGTGCAGGAGCTGCAGTAGGTAACAACGAAAACTACGCCTTTAAAGAAGTTCGCGCAGACGGTACAAACGGCAATACAGGGACAGTGATTTACAACCGTGGTCTTGTTGCTGGTCTTCGTCGCCCTGGTGGTCGAAATGAAGACTTCGATCTTGAAGTTTACACTCTTGCTTTCCAACAGGAAGAAATCGTAGTTAATCCTTTAGATGGTGGTAACGCTCCTGTTAATACGGTAGTTCCAGCAATCACAGGTACAGCTCAAGTTGGTGAAACACTTACTTCAGACACTGGTACATTTACAGGTGACGCTACAATTACCTATGAATATCAATGGTATCGTGGTGGTTCGGCAATCTCAGGCGCTACATCATCTACATATGATCTTGTAGCTGCTGACGAAGGTTACATCATCACAGTCCGTGTAAGCGCGTCAAACGACGCTGGTTCAGCTTTCGCATTCTCTGCAGCTACTTCAGCTGTAGCGGCTGCATAATTTAAAACCCAGTAGGAGAAAAACGAGAAATGGATTTAAGCGAGATTAAACCCGTTGAACGGATGATCGACATCATCCACCCGTCAACAGGCGAAGAAGTAGGTCTTAAGGTAACTGTTGTTTCAATAGATGACGAAAGACTTAAACGAGTAAAGCGTAAAATTCAGGACGAAAGTATTCGTCTTCAGAACAAAAACAAATCATTCAAAGCAGAAGACATTGAAGACAACCGACTTAAGTTGGTTTTCGCAGCAATGACCAGCTGGCAATGGGTCGGTGAAGCCACGTTCCACGGCGAAAAACCTGAGTTCAATCTTAAGAATGTTAAGGAGTTGTTCAAAGAGCTTCCTTGGGTTCAGGAACAGATCGAAAACGAGGTAAGCGATCAAGCTGCTTTTTTTACGATCTAAAGTATCAGCTGACCGAAGCGATCAGAATATACGTCCGATACGAAACAATCAAAGACGAAGAAACAGGTGAAACTCGTAGAGAACTGAACGAGCGTTTAGGTATTCATTCCCCTGAGTTTCGCATCCCTGAAGTCGGTACTTATTTATGGCAGTGGTACAACGAGATCTCTCAGATCGGATCACCTCCTTCTGACAACGGGCGTGTAAATCCGATCCCTTATTCTGAGTATCGTTGTTGGGCTGAACTCACAGGAAAGATTGTATATCCTGTAGAATATGATATTCTCATAGCTATGGATCTAGCTTTCTGCGCTGAAACGAATGCTGAAACTGTAGCTAAGCGACTGAAAGAACAAGACCGAATGCAGAAAGAAGCGGAAGCAAAAAGCAAAGCCGCTCGCAGGAGAAGGTAGTTCAATGGCAGACATAGCTAAAATCGGTTTTCAAGCAGACACTAAAGCCCTCGAAGATGCTGTAGCAAAACTGAACAAAATCAAACCAGCAGCCAAAGGCGCTCAAGATTCAGCCAACCAACTGTCCAAAGCAGCCGCTGCAGCAAGTTTACAAGTCCAAAAAGCCGCAGTTACCGCAGCAAAAGCGGAAGCTTCTAAAGCTCAAGCGGTCTACAACACAGCCAGAGCTTCTGCTACCGCATCCAAGCAAGACATTGCAGCAGCAGCTGCAGCAAACAAGAAAGCACAAGCAGCATACAGTAACGCTAAAGCTGAGCGCGACAGAACCACAGCGATCATTGCAGCAATGAACGCTGAGAAACAAATGCAGAAAGTTACAGACGCTACGACAAACGCTTTGATGCGTCAGGACGCGGCGCTTAATGAAGTAGCTGCTGGCTTGGGTAGAGTTGGTCGTGGAGGTGGAGCTGGTGGAGGTGTACCAGTCAATCCAGCAGTACCAGCAAACGACGCAATGCCTAACCGTTTTAATACAGCCAACATTGCTGCACAGTTTCAGGACATTGGTGTTACTGCAGCAATGGGGATGAACCCTCTAACCATTGCTCTTCAACAAGGTACACAGCTCTCAGCTATTCTTAATTCAATGGAGAGCCCACTTAAAGGTATAGCTGTCGCTTTCAGGTCGATCATCAACCCAGTGTCCTTAACATCTATTGCTCTGGTAGGTTTGATCGCTGGAGGTCTTCAGTTAGTTGACTGGATCTCTGTCGGTAAGTCGGCACTGAATACTTTAGCTGACGGGATGCAGTTTGTCGCTGACAATGCTGGGGCTTTGAGTGTAGCTTTCTTGGGTTTAAGTGTCTCAATGCTTGCTTTGAATTGGTCTTCGTTGATAACAGGTCTTAAGACTGCGACAGTAACTATGGCTGCTCTAGCAGCTTCAACCTGGGGAGTCATAGCGCCTTTCGTTGCTGCTGGAGCAGCCGCCGCAGCGTTTGCAGGAATACTTTATGCTGTGTTTGGTCAAGACTTCATAAACGCAGTCAAAACTGGCGTTAACACTGGTATCGCGTTAATGGTTGGTTTTTTCAAATCTATTGCTGGTCTGTTTACGAGTACATCATTGTCCAAGATATTTGTTGGCGCTTTTGCTTTTGCTTTAAACGCTGTAGGAGCTTTGATCGAAACCGCTATAAACGGGTGGATAGCTGTTATAAATGGTTTTCTTGATCGTTTACCGCAGAGCATGAAAGACAAACTCGGAATTAACTTGCTGAGCGATGTTGATATTCCTTCGGTTTATAATCCTCTTATCGAAGGTGGTGTTGAAGCTGCTTCGATCATTGCTGACAGCTTTAGAGAATCTTTTGGTACTGACTGGGTTGGTGTAACATCGGAAGCTGTCGAAAGTGCAGCGCAAGCTGCAGTAGGTAAGCTTAGAAATCTGGCTTCAGGTCTAGGTGACGAAGAGAAGAAAAAACGCGGAAAGACAGACGCTGAGAAATACCAAGACGTAATTGACGCAGCAAACAGACGTATTGAAACTCTTCATGCCGAGCAGGAAGCGTTAGGTCTTACAGCGTTAGAAGCAGAAAAGCTCACTCGTTACACAGAGATGCTTAACAGCGCTCAACAAAAGGGTTTAACTCTTACTGACGCTCAAAAGAACGAGCTGAGAGACTTAGCTGGTGAGATGGCGGTACTGTCCGAAGAGACGCGCAAGACCGAAGAAGTTTTAGACTTCATGAAAAGCACGAGTAAGAGTTTCTTCTCGGACATGAAGGGTTCTCTTCAGGAGGGTGAAAGTCTATGGGATTCTTTTTCTAACGCTGTTGTGAATGCTTTGGATCGCATGCTTGAGAAGTTTCTGCAAGCTTCTCTGGATGGTCTGTTTGATAGCTCTATAGGAGCATTTGGTGGTAACGGTGGTTCAAGTTGGTTAACCGATATTGGAAGTTTCTTGTTCAGTGCAAAAGGCAATGCGTTCGCTAATGACAACGTTGTACCATTTGCTAAAGGTGGCGCGTTTACGAACAGTATCGTTAGCAAACCTACAATGTTCGCGTACGGTGATTCTTTCGGTGTTATGGGTGAAGCGGGAGCTGAAGCTGTAATGCCGCTAGGAAGAACTGGTGACGGTTCATTAGGTGTTAAGGTTGCTGACAGTGGAATGTCGGGCGGTGGTGGAAACGTTGTCGTCAACGTGTATAATAACAGCAGTGCAAAAGCTACAGTCAACCAGCGTCAGACAGCAAACGGTATGGAACTTGATGTTCTTGTTGATGAAACAGTAGCACAGAAAATGTCAGAACAGGGTTCGGCTTCTAGCCGCGCATTAAACAACCGTGACAATCGCGGTTACATACGGAGGGGATAATGGCAACTTGGCCTACAGACCTTAAGATAAATAGAGAAAACTTCAAAGAAGAACCGCCTAGCAATGCGTTGCGTTCTTCGATGGAGACGGGACCCGCTAAAGTACGCAAGAGAGCTGCTTCAGCAGTAAGACCTGTAAGCTTTAACATGATGTTGGATGATGACGACCTAGAGACTTTCGATGCTTTCTACTTGGCTAACGAAGCGTTGTCTTTTGACTTTACACATCCAAGAACAGAAGCAACAGTAAGTGCTAGGTTTCAGACAGAAGAACCAGTCTCCTACGACCTTAAGGAAACAATGTGGGTCGTCAACGTTAAGCTGGAGATCTTACCGTGACCTTAGAAACGAGTGACGACTTTAAGAGAGAAGCTTACGCCCAAGAAACCGACAATGTTTTTATAACGTTGTTGACTTTCAGTAGTGATGAACTTGACGAAGACATCTACATCACCGAAGCAGCTTACGAGACGTTACCGCTCGCTAACGTAGACGGTGTCGTAAGTAACGGTATAGAGTACATATACACTCCTTATGACATTAGACTTCCTAGAGACGATGCTACAGGGACGGTAAGCGCTAAGTTGATTGTAGACAATGTAGCGAGAAGTCTAATAGCTACGGTTCGTTCTATTAGCTCACCTGTAACCGTAACCGTTCAAGTGGTTTTGAGTAGAGATCCTGATTACGTAGAGCGTGAGTATGACTTCTTCCAGCTCACCTCGGTTTCTTACGATGCTTTTACCATCGAAGGTCAACTGACGTTAGATTACTGGGGTTTGGAACCGTTCCCGTCAGGACGATTCACACCTTCAGGTTTCCCAGGTTTATTCTAATGGAGTGGGTCAATCATTACGTCCGAACAGTGAAGTTCGTCGAAAGAGGGCGAGAAGAGACAAGAGCTGACTGCTGGGGTCTTGTTAGGTTGATATACAAGAACGAACTCAATGTAGACCTACCTTCGTTTCTCGATTACAAAACAACCAAGCAGTGTCGTAAGATCACTAAAATGATGGATGAAGAGCGTGAGATGAACTGGGAGGAAGTCAGCGGTTCCGAAAAGCCCTTCGATGTAATTCTAATCAGAGAAGCAGGTTTTGCGATGCATGTTGGCGTTGTCATAGGCAAAGGGCTTATGGTACATTGTCAGAACGGAAGCGATACGACCGTTGCAAACTACAAAACCAACAAAGACTGGACGAGTAAAGTAGAAGGTATTTACAGATATGCAAGAAATTCAGACAGCGCTTCTACCGTTCCAACAAACTAGAAAGACAGTTGTAATCCCTGAAGGTATGACCTTACAGGAGATGATCGAATACTTGGTTCCTGTAGATTACGCTAAGTTAGAGTTTAGAATTCTAATCAACTCTGAACTCATCGAGAAGAAGTACTGGCGCTCAGTACGACCAAAGCAATCAGCTATCGTCACAATCAACACCGTCCCTGGTAAAGGTGGAGGGGGCAAAAACCCTCTAGCTACTGTAATTAGTATTGCAGCGTTGATTGCTGCTCCATACGCTGCAGGTGCTTTTGGTAGTAGTTTAGCGTTAGGTATTTTCGGCGGCGGTGTAGCGACAGCAGGTCAGGTGGCTTTTGCTAGTGGTTTGATTAAAGTAGGTATAGCAGGTGTAGCTTATCTAGCTACGTCAGCGCTATCCAGCACTCCTGCGCAAAGCAACAACACAAGATCAGCAAATACAAGCATAACAGAGTCAAAAACTCAGTACGTTGAAGGAGCTTCGAACGAGATACTACCTTACGGTATCATACCTGCAAACCTCGGTACTAACCGCATGTTCCCGCCGCAAGCAGCTTTACCTTACACAGAGACAAGTGGTAAGAAACAGTACTCCCGTCAAATGTTTACATACGGTTACGGTGATGTAGAGATCACAGAACGAAAGATCGGTGAGACACTGACAAGCGAGTTTACCGAGATCGAGATGGAAGATAAACTGTCCTCAGATCTGAACGACGGTGTAGACCTCTATAGTAATGACGTGTATCAAGACGGTTATGCGGTTACTGTCAGTAACTCTACAGGTTGGATTACCAGAACAACACAACCTAATATAGACGAGTTTGAGATAGAACTTACATGGAGTCAGTTTTACGGCTTAAGTAGTGAAGGTGACGTTCAGAACATAACAGCAGCTTTCGAGTACAGATACGCTCCTACAGGAACTACTGACTACGTAGAGACTGTTGCGGTTTCCTATACTGAACGAACAACAGTGTCGATACGTAAAGTGATACGGGTGGTTTTACCGTCGAACGGTCAATGGGATGTTGATATTCGTAGAACGACAGCAGACGACAGCGAGACTAAGTATAGAAGTGAAGCGACACTAACCGCCATTCGTTCCATCACCTATGTAAACCCGATCAATCAGGAAGACATATCAGGAAGCGCCATGCGTATTCTTGGTACAGACCAACTTAACGGTTCTGTCGACAAGTATAACGTCATTTGTCAGACCTACATGGACGACTGGGACGCGGACGGGGAAGAGTGGCTTTCAAACCAACTCACGTCCAACCCAGCGAGTATATACAGACACATCCTTCAATCACCAGCGTTTGCTAAAGCTATCCCTGACGAAAGACTGCGATTGGATGAGCTTCAGGAATGGCATGAATATTGTGATACAGAAGGTCTGACCTTCAATCGTGTCATCGACTATGAAACAAGCGTTGATGAACTCTTAGATGACGTTTGCGCCGCAGGTTTCGCTACCAAAAGTAAAGTCGACGGTACTTATGGTGTTATCGTCGACAACGAGAAACCAGTGATAAAAGGAATGATAACTCCTAGAAACTCTTGGGGTTATCAAGCAGAACTCATATACCCTGAGATACCTCATGCTTACAGGGTAAGGTTTAGAAACCAAGATAACGGTTATGCGCTTGATGAGCGTATTGTCTACGCTGATGGTTACGATGAAGAGACAGCAGAACTTTATGAGGTTCTTGAGTTCTACAGCTGTACTGACGCTGAACTAGCTTATAAGTATGCTCGCAGGTATCTAGCCAATCTCTTGCTTCAGCCAGAAACTCATATTATCAACATGGACTTTGAAAACCTCACCTTCAACAGAGGTGATAGAGTAACACTCGTCAATGATGCGATCTTAGTCGGTATCGGTAGCGCTCGCATCAAGTCCTTAATTTACGACGATGACGAAACACCTACAGAAGTAACAGGTTTTGTTATAGATGATGTTGTTGAAGTCCCCACGAACGCTAACAACTTTGCTGTAAGAATTAGATATGCTGACGCTAGTTCTTTTGCCTACCATGAACTTGATACTGTTTTAGGTGAAACAAATGAGTTCACTTTCGTCACTCCGATAACTTATGACGACGACGAAGACACTGGGACAGACCAAATGCTCGAAGGGGCTCTGTGTTCGTTCGTAGAGGACGGGTTAGAGTTGGATGTTCTTATTCATGAAATAACAATGAACAAGGATCACTCAGCTCGCATCAGAGCTATTAACTATGCTCCTGAAAGGTTTACAGCATATGACGGTGACATTCCTGAGTTTGAGAGCAGAGTTACACTACCTTTAGCTAACTACCGCCCTGCCGCTCCTACACTGGACGGTGAGGTTCAGTCTGACGAAAGTGTTATGCTCAAGAACAGTGACGCAAGTTACGTAACCAGAATGGTCATTCCGATCAAGAACACGAACGAAGAGAACATAGGTACTCTTGTTAGAATAAGAGCGTCTGGTACTGCTGAATGGCTTTACCCTAGCGCTCTGTCCGTAACACCTACAGAAGTCGTTCTGACAGGTCTGCAAGGCGGCAGTCGTTATGACATTGAGATAAGATACCAGAGACTTACAGGGCAGAAGCTTATATCGCAACCACTAACATTAACGAACACTCTATATGAGGGGGCTACAGGAATACCTTCAGATGTTGAGAACTTCAGAGTAATCAAAGTCGGTGATTCAGGTTTCTTCGAGTGGGATGACATTGAAGACATTGATCTAAGTCATTACGTTATTAGACATAGCGCTTCGACTAGCGGGGCTTCTTGGGGTACTTCACAGGTTGTTAGTGATCGCATCAAAACAAACCGTGTCCCTGTCTACCTGCAGAACGGTACGTTCTTGATAAAAGCTGTAGACATCTTAGGTAATGAGAGTGAGAATGCAACCTCTCTTGTTGTTGAGGATGTGAACTTCTATCGAAATGTTGTAGAGACGCTTGACGATGCTAATGACAACAGCTGGGGTGGAACGAAAACTAATGTGGTTGTTGATGGAAGTACTATCACATTAGACGACAACACGAGTGTTGGTTATTATTACTTCTACGACGATCCTTTAGATTTAAGTGAAATTTATGACAACAATCTGACCGCAACTGTAGAAGCCTACGGTGCTACGGTTGACGGGTCTGGTCTTAACATTAGGTCTGTCACATCTATTCGTGAAATAACATCCATTAGAGGGGTCGAGAACAACTCGTTTAGCGTCTCGCTTGAGATGAACTACAGTGACGATGACGTGACCTACAGTGGTTGGACGAGCTTTGTAACTGGTAAGCTGAGCGCAAGATACTTAAAGTTCAGGTTAGTACTTGAAAGCTTCGACCCAGCTATCAATGTTGTAGTTTCCTCAGCTATTGTAACTGTTGATATGCCTGACAGAGACGAAGCCGAATCAGAGCTCACAGTCCCTACAGGTGGGCACACTGTCACGTACTCTGCGGCGTTCCAGAACAACCCTGCAGTCAACATTACCGTCAAGGACGGTGAGGTAGATGACAAGATCGAATACACCAGTAAGGATGCGACAGGCTTTACTTTTAAGGTGTATAACGCTACAGTAGGTGATTATGTGTCGCGTACATTTGACTACAGCGCGACTGGATACGGAAGGGTTGTCTCGTAATGTCTCAGAATAGTGTTGATTTCTCCACAGACCCTACAGGCGCTCAACTGCTTGACACCTTGCTTACAAACTTTCAGGAAAACTTCCATACCTGCAACATAGGAACTTCCACACCGTCCTATGCTGAGATCGGTACTCTATGGCTCGACAACACATCGAGTCCTTGGCAGCTTAAGATATACAACGGCACGAATAACATTGTTATTGGTTACGTGGATAATATAAATCTTAACTTCTACCCCTCAAAGATCGCAGACAGCTCTATAACTACCACAAAGATCAATGCGCTGGCTGTTACAGCTGCCAAGATTGCTGCGGACGCTGTAACGACTGTCAAGATACTTGACGCTAATGTAACGACTGCTAAGATTGCTGATAACGCGGTTACTCTCGATAAGCTCAATGGGGGAACTGCTGACAGGTTGTTAGGTTTTGACGGGTCTGGTAATCCGAGCGAATATAGTGTAGGTACGGGTCTGAGTTTGAGCGGTAGTGTGTTGAACTTAAATACGACAAGCCCTTACACGGTCATCGATAGGGATGTCATCACGTCCGCAACAACAGTAGATTACAGTAGTATTTTCGAAACGGGTAAGAATTACATCTTCTTGTTTGACAACATTACATGGTCTAGCAGTGACGCAGCTCCTTTCTTTAAGATCGAGAACGGCGGTTCATTCTTAAGCAGCTCTATATACTTTCAGGAGCTGCTTAAGGTACAGTCTGGAGCAACCCCTACATATCTATACAATACGGGCTTGTCTCAAGGAACTATTTCACAAAACCTCGACAGTGGTGTTTTCGGTTCTTTGCGGTTGATAGCTCCTTACGACACCGACAACTGTAAGGTTTACGTTGAGTGTTATGGTTATAGGCTCAGCGGAGGAACATACATTTACACCAAAGGGGAGTTCACATTAAACACCGCCGCTCCTTTTACTGGTTTACAGTTCGGTATAGGTGGTAGAACCATGAACGGCGGTACTATAACAGTCATTGAAGAGGATCTGTCATGACAACTAAAACTGTAATCTCCAGAAACGAACAAGGTGAGATCGTAAAAACTCAAGTCGAACTAACCCCGTCCGAAATTGACGCTAGAGCAGCAGAAGCACTGACGCAAGCCGCCGATAAAGAAGTGCAGGATGTTCTTGCTGCTAGAAACTCAGCGAGAAGGTCTGTAGAGATTCAGCTTGAATACATCGCTGAAAATGGTTTTCAAGCTTGGCTGGAGCGTGAGTATCAGATCAGACTTAACAACCCCAAACCAGGTCAATCAACCCCTAACATGGATGACCCGTCCTCATAAAAAGGAGTAATCATGCTTATTCAAGTTATT
>Ga0256829_1001120_pt1 | contig 23111 bp, 21 predicted proteins | sample 131447metaG_FD_185979 | JGI IMG/M metagenome (GOLD analysis project Ga0256829, IMG submission 185979) | Hydrothermal vent microbial communities from Lau Basin, Pacific Ocean - 131-447 | ecosystem: Environmental > Aquatic > Marine > Hydrothermal vents | place: Pacific Ocean: Lau Basin | collected...
CTCTTTGGAGAAAGCCCGAGTTTCACCCTTTTTAAAATATCCTTTTTAACCTTTTGCTCATAAGAGAGAATTTTATTTATGAGTAATATTTTTTCTTTATCTGCCCAGGTTGATATAAAAATATTTTCTATTTGTGCAGAAATATCTCTTTTAGCCTGAGCCAAACGGATATTTTGGATTTCATAAGATTTGAGTGCTATATTTTTAAGGAAGTAACTTTGATTACCAAGATTAAATCTTTGCGATATAGATATTTGATAAGTATTTTGAGTACTTTCATTGGCTGTAAAGCCACTACTTAATTCTGGGTTTTGCTGAAAATATCTTTTTTGTTTTGCTATATTTATACTTTGAATGCCAATTGACTCTTTTATCATATTTATTGAGGCTGCATTTTTTAAAGCTAAATATTTAGCCTGCTTTAGCGTAATAGCAAATATAGGGATACAAGCAAGCAGTACCAGTGTCATAGATCTTCTTATCATAAAAACTCCTTGATTTGTCTCTGCTGGAATTATATGATATGAAAATGAAATGAAAATGAAAAGCTATAAGTGGCTAAAAGGCACTTATAGCCTTACTATTGGTCCTTTTTTTGAGTGATTATAGAATAAGTTGCGGTAGAGTAAGCTACAATTTTGTCTTTATCAAACAATTCAGTTACAACAAAAACAGTTTTTTTTGTTCTATTTACAACTTTTGCCTTTGCTGTTAAAATTTCTTCAAAAACAGGTTTTAAGTAGTTGATTTTAATCTCTATTGTAACACAGGTCTGACCCATTCCTATCCTGGAAACTGCTGCATACCATCCGGCATGATCAGCTAAAGTAGCGATAGCTCCACCATGAACTATCCCAAGATGTTGTTTATGTATATCTTCTATCTTGAAAGCAAGTTGTGCATATCCATCACCAAAATCTATAAGTTCTCCACCGATGTGATTTAAAAAACCAATTTCGCTTTTTCTTAATTCAGATATATTCATTAAATTTGCTTCAATACTTCTATGTTTTCATTTTTTAGTATATCCAAAGCGGTTGTAAAATTATTAGGGTTTACCTTAAATATAAATACTCCATAAGTATCACTGTCAACAGTATAAATGTACTCTATATTTATACCGTTTTTACTTAAAATTTGAACAATTTTATTAAAGCTTCCAATTCTATTTTTGATTTTTATCGCCAAAACATTAGTTACAGTGAGGCTAAATCCCTCTTTGTCAAGAAGAATCGAAGCTTTTTCAGTGTTATCGACTATAACTCTTAAAAGCCCAAAATCACTCGAATCCACTAAATTTATGGATTTGATAGATATATCATTATCTGAGAGAAGTGTTGTAACATCTGTTAATTCACCCATTTTATCTTCTACGAAGATAGATAGCTGCTTTATCTCATAATTCATGACTCTTTCCTTTTATCAACTACTCTTATAGCTTTACCCATACTTCGCTCAATCGTCCTTGGTTCTACCAATTTAACATTTGCATTAATATAAAGGTGATTTAAGAGAGAGCGTTGTAAATCTTTTTTAATTTTTTCTAACTCTTTTATATTGTCACTTATAACTTTATCATTTATCTCCACTTGTATCTCGAGCTTATCTAAAAATCCTTTTTTGTCTGCCACAATTTGATAATTAAGTGTAACCCCTTCTGTGTTTGCTATAACATGCTCAACTTGTGAAGGATATACATTTACTCCGTTGACTATAAGCATATCATCACTTCTTCCAATGATACTTTTCATACGAACAAGTGTTCTGCCACATTTGCATGGACTATAATCTAAAGCAGTAATATCTCCTGTTCTATATCTTATGATAGGAAGTGCCTGCTTTGTCAAAGTTGTTATGACCAATTCTCCGACTTCACCCTCTGGCAAAACTTCACCTGTTTTGGGGTCTATTATCTCAGGATAGAAATGATCTTCATTTACATGAAGAAGTTTTGAATATTTGCAGTTGGAAGAGACTCCTGGTCCTATGATTTCACTTAACCCATAGGTTTCATGATAGTCTATACCCCAAGCTTTGCTAACCTCGTCTTTTAATCCGTCACTAACTGGTTCAGCACCGAATAAACCACATTTTAGCTTGTATTCATCTTTAAAGTTGCTTCCACTTTTTTTTGCTACCTCTGAAAGATGTAATGCAAAAGAGGGAGTCGAAGCAAGTACTGTTGCTCCAAAATCTCTCATTAACATAAGTTGCCTTTCTGTAAAACCGCCACTTGCCGGGATGATAGTTGCACCGACTTTCTCTGCACCGTTGTGAAATCCAAGACCTCCGGTAAAAAGCCCATACCCATATCCATTGTGTACGATATCATTTGCATTTACACCTGCCATTGTATAAACTCTTGCCATGACTTCATCCCATACATCCATATCACTTTTAGTGTATCCTACAACAGTAGGTTTGCCGGTTGTCCCGCTTGAGCTGTGTACTCTTATAACCTGACTTAGAGGAACCGTAAAAAGTCCAAAGGGATAATGGTTTCTTAAATCCTGTTTTCTTGTAAATGGAAGTTTTGAAATATCATCTAAAGATTTTATATCATTAGGTAAGATTTTTATTTCATCAAATTTTTTCTTATAAAAAGGAGTTAAAGCATAAACTCTTTGCAAAGTGTCTTGCAACCTTGAGAGTTGAACTTTTTCAATATCCTCTCTTTTTGCCGTTTCGATTTTATTCCATTTCATTAACTCTCCTTTATTGCTTTGTCAAGTATTTTAAAATTTTGTTCGGATAATTTTGGATTTATCTTTTTGATAGCTTCTTTTACTTCATTTATACTAAAAGGAAATCTTTTTTCATTTTTTAAAGCTACTCCAAGCATATAGACATTTAGTCCCTGTATCGGTATCTCGCCGTTTAATGCTTTTTTGTTAACATCAACTCTTGAAAGTTGAAATGGAATTTCAGGGTAACTCTCATCTGCATTCACAACCATCATAGCATCTTTTTTGAGATATTGTATGTTTCTCAAGCTTTCATTTTTATCAAGTGCGATTATCATATCAGCTTGATTTTTATCTATAACAGGGTTTTTAAAATCGCCTATTTTTATATCACAACTTACCGCTCCGCCTCTTTGACTCATGCCATGATTTTCGGTACCAAGGAATGCTATATTATTATTGCCTGCACAAATTGCAAGCACTTTTACTAAAAAAACTACACCCTGTCCGCCAAATCCGGCTATTACTATCTGATATTTCATTTTGCATCCCTTTTGTCTATCTCAAAAGCATCGGTTGGGCAGATAACCTCAAGACATCCTGCACATCCGGCACAAAGAAATGGATCTATCTCAATCTTGCCATTTTCATTATAATGCATAGGAGGACATTTGTATACTGTGGTACACTGGTCACAAGCCACGCACTTTTCTTCATCTACCTTTGCAAATATATTAGGGACAAACTCTTTTGCTCTTGGATTATCAAGTATGCAAAACTGCCTTACTACTACGACAGTCGGAGTTTTATTTTGTTCATATTTTTTCTTAACTTTTTTAAAGAATTCTATATTTTGATCCATTTGATAAGAGTATTGGTGCTCAAGACATTCTATACCCATACCCTCAACTATCTTCTTTATGTCAATAGCTTGATGAAATCTCTCAGGAGTTGCCTGCCTGCCTGTCATAGCAATCGTAGAATTATCCAAAATAACAAGTATAAATTTATGATTTTGATATATCGCATTTAAAAGTGGAGGAATACCTGAATGAAAAAATGTACCATCTCCTATGGAGGCTACTACTGTTTTATCAGGATTTGCTATACTAAATCCACTTGCCATAGATACACTAGCTCCCATGCAAAGAATACTATCAATAGCTCCTTGCGCAAGTCCTAAAGTATAACATCCTATATCAGAAGGATATATGCTTTTTTTCTTTTTAAAAACTTTCATGATAGAGTAGTATATATCTCTGTGTGGACACCCCGGACATAATGCAGGCGGACGAGCAGGAACTTCAAAACCAAAATCAATTTTTGGTGCTTCGTAAATATTTTTATCTTTATAAAATCCTATATTTTGCAAAGCTTTTAAAACTCTCTCTTTTGTGACTTCATCTATCTTATGGACTGTGTTTGTATTTTTACCATAAATTTTATGTGAAGCTATCTGCTCTTCTATACAAGGATAGGTCTCTTCCATAACTAAAACTTTATCATAATTCTTTATACTATTTTTTATCTCTTTTGTGGGTAGGGGGTAAGGCATGATAACTTTAACAATATCGGCACTCAGTCCAAGATCATCTAAAGTTTCTCTTACAAATCCGTCAGCTGTACCACTTGTGAGGATAAGAAGTTTTCCTCCTTGTAGGTTTTTAAATTCTGGCTTTAAAAATTTTTCCCAGTTATAAGAAGCGATTTTTTCTATCCTTTGAAGTTGTTCATATCCTTGTGCAAGTCTTCCTGTTCTTGGTACTGCTGCCCATCTTTTGACATCTCTTTCAAATCTATTTTCAGTTTTTTTAAAGTCAGTATTATCATCCATTTGTATGATTTCTCTTGCATGAGAAACTCTCATAACCGGGCGAAGCATAACAATCGTTTCAAAAAGTTCAGATATATCAGCTGCAAGTTTTACAAAATCGTATGCATCTTGCGGAGTTGACGGATCAAGTACAGGAATCCTTGCAAATTTTGCAAAAACTCTACTATCTTGTTCTGTTTGGGAGGAGTGAAATCCAGGATCATCGGCAGAAATCAAAACCATAGCGCCTTTGTTTCCTATGTAGCTTGCACTCATCAGTGCGTCACTTGCCACATTTAAGCCCACCTGTTTCATAGTAGCACAACTTCTTTGACCGCTTATTGCTCCGGCATAAGCAACTTCGAAGCCCACTTTTTCATTGGTAGCCCACTGTGCATATAAGTCAAGATTTAAATCATCTTTGATTTTTTGAACAGTTTTTAATATTTCACTTGAAGGGGTTCCTGGATATCCAGATACCATTTGTATGTTGGAATGAACAATACCCCAAGCTATTGCTTCATTACCCATTAGTGTTTGCTTCATAAAATTATCTCCAAAAATTAAAGTCTAAGATTGATAATGAGACCACTGAACAGCGTTTATACTGTTCAGTGGTCTCATTATACTTTAAAAGTTTTAAAACTTTTGTAAAAATACAAAAAATACAAAAAATTTATAACTTTATTGCAAAAAATACAAAAAATGTGTTATTTTTTCACATTTTAAAAAATAATCAACAGCTAATATAAAAAAATATTAATTCTTAAGTTATGGTTGATATAATAATTAAAATAGAATTTTAAAGGAGAACGAGTATGTTTAAAAAAATAATAAAGTTTTTGCTGTTTATTGGTTTACTGACATTTGGTACTGTTTTTATAAATGCCGCAGGAGTTATAAAAATTGGTGCAATAGTTGCTTCAACGGGTCCAGCTTCATTTATCGGAAGTCCTGAGCTTAAAACTCTGAAACTTTATGTTAAAAAGATAAATAACAAAGGCGGTGTACTTGGTAAGAAAATACAACTTATCTATTATGATACAGGAGCAAATCCGAGGAAGGCTGTATCATTTGCGAAAAGACTTATTTTTGAAGATAAAGTAGTGGCTATTATAGGACCTTCAACAACAGGAGAGACTATGGCCATAATCCCTTTTGTTCAAAGAGCAAAAATTCCTTTGGTTTCTATGGGTGGGGGTATTTCTATCATCAAGCCTGTTAAAAAATATGTTTTTAAGATAGTTGCAACCGATAGAATGGCATGTAAAAAACTTATGGGATATATGAAAAAAGAGGGAATTACCAAAATAGCTATGATTTCCGGAAGTGGTGGTTTTGGTAAGTCTATGAGAAAGCAGTGTAAAGAAGTTGCACCAAACTATGGTATCAAAATTTTGGCTGATGAAACTTATGGTAAAAAGGATACCGATATGACTTCTCAGCTTATAAAGATAAAAAATACAAAAGGTATTCAAGCGGTTTTAAATCCGGGTTTTGGTCAAGGTCCTGCTATTGTTACAAAAAACTACAGACAACTCAAGATTCCTTATCCTCTATTTGAATCCCACGGTGTTGCCTCGAAAAAGTATATAGAGATTGCCGGTAAAGCAGCCAACGGTGTTATACTTGTATCTCCTCCGGTTGTAGTAGCAAATAAACTAAGTAATGCCAACCCTCTAAAAAAAGTTTGTATGGATTATACAAAAGAATATAAAAACGCTTACCATAGTGATATTGCAAGTTTTGGAGGACATGCCTATGACTCACTTTATGCCATAGTAGATGCTATAAAAAAAGAACACTCAATAAATCCTCAAAAGATAAGAGACGGACTTGAGAGTCTTAAAAATTTTGTAGGTATTGACGGGGTGGTAAATATGAGTAAAACAAATCATTTGGGATTGGATACTAAAACCGGTTTAGTTTTACTTCGCATAAAAAACGGCGACTGGTCAATTATAAAATAAAGAGGATAAGTGAACGAACTTTTTAGTCTTTTGCTTTCTGGTATAACAGTAGGCTTCATATATGCACTTGTCGGCATGGGTTTTACTGTTATATATAATTCAAGTGGTATTATAAATTTTTCTCAAGGAGAGTTTGTAATGGCAGGAGGCATGTCAGCGGTATTTTTACTAAAAACTGGTATGCCTTTTGGTTTGGTCTTTATACTTTCTATTGCTATAACAGCATTGCTCGGGATACTTTTGTGGAAACTTATAGATATCTCAAAAGAAAAGTCTATTATCTCTATGATTATTTTAACTCTTGGATATAGTATTTTTTTAAGAGGTTTGGCTGCGGTTATATTTGATAAAGAGCTTCATACCTTGCCATCATTTGTCGGAAATGGTTCTTTTGAAATATTTGGAGCAGTTTTGACTTATCAGTCGCTTCTTATTATGGTAGTCTCAATTATTATAGTCATAAGTTTACATCTGTTTTTTAGTAAAACAAAAACCGGTAAAGCAATGGTGGCAACTTCGGATAATGTAAATAGTGCAAAATTGATGGGAATAAATATAAAAAGAATTCTTATGTTGAATTTTGCTTTGTCAGCTATGATAGCAGCTATTGGCGGGATACTTTTGGCTCCGATAACTTCAACAAATTACGAGATAGGCATAATGTTGGGTCTTAAAGGTTTTAGTGCAGCTGTTATAGGTGGACTTTCACAACCTTTTGGTGCTGTTGTTGGTGGACTGGTGCTTGGGATTTTAGAATCATTAGTAGCAGGCTATATTTCATCCGAATATAAAGATGCAGTTGCTTTTATAGCACTCCTTGGTATTTTATTTTTTATGCCTGGTGGAATTTTTAGTAATTTGAAGGCAAAAAGAGTATGAAAAAATGAAAAATATTAAGCTTAAAAATATAAAAGATTTAATTATTTTAAGTGCCATACTTGTAATTATTCCTTTTTTATTGAAAAATGGTTTTTATTATGAAATCGTTATACTTTGCATACTCAATGCCATTATCTGTATAGGATTAAATCTTCTTATCGGCTATGCGGGGCAGATAAGCTTAGGTCATGGCGGACTTGCGGCTCTTGGGGCTTATATAACTGTAATTTTAACTACAAATTATGCTTTTCCCGCTCTGCTTAGTTTGTTTATCAGTGTTGTATTTATGGCAATATTTGCCTATGTTATATCAAAACCTATCTTAAAACTACAAGGGCACTATCTTGCAATGGCGACTCTTGGGGTAGGAATTATTATATATATTACTTTAAATGCTCAAGCAAATATTACAGGTGGACCTGATGGCATGGGTGTTGGATTGTTTTCAGTGTTTGGCTATGCGATTGACACTAATCTCAAATGGTATATATTTAGTGCAGTTTTCCTTATTTTGTTAATCGCAATATTTAAAAATATTATAAATTCCCCTTTTGGAAGGATTATGAGAGGGATTCGCGATTCTAGCCAAGCTGTAAGTAGCGTAGGGGCAGATGTTGCAAAATATAAAAGCTATGTTTTTGTGATTTCAGTTATTGTGGCTGTTGTTGCTAGTAGTATGTATGCATTTTTTTCAGGATTTATCTCTCCGGGCGAAGCTAGTTTTAACAGATCTATAGAACTTGTTGTTATGGTTGTTTTCGGCGGGATTGGTAGAATTTATGGAGCTTTGATAGGAGCAGTATTTTTGACTGTATTGCCTCAGATGCTTACATCTTTTGAAGATTATGAGACTCTTGTTTATGGAGCTATTATCATATTTGTTATGATTTTTATGCCAAAAGGAATTATCTCTTTATTTGATAGGTTCAATAAGGCAATCCATGCTAATAGTTAGAGAGCTTAGTAAAAAGTTTGGAGGTATAAATGCAGTAGATGATCTTAGTTTTAATGTAAAAAAAGGAACTATCCACTCTATTATAGGTCCAAATGGTGCAGGAAAAACAACATTGGTAAATATGATAACAGGAATATACAAAGTGACAAGAGGCGAGATATATCTTCAAAAAGGTGATTTGGCAAATTTGCCTCCAAGTAATGATGATATAAAAGATATGATTCACGGGGTAAGAGAAAATATAACAAATATGCCTATGCACAAACTTGTGCATAAAGGGGTTTGTAGAACTTTTCAACATTTGGAAATATGTGAAAACTTAACAGTTTTGGAAAATATAATGTTGGGTTTTAACCGTTTTATGAGTAAAAATATATTTTTATCTTCCATAAAATCTAAAAAGATAACAGAAAATGAGCAAAAATATGAATATGAGGCAATAAAATATCTTAAAATATTCAATCTTGAAAAAATTATATACCATAAAGCGAGTTCTCTTTCTTATGGTATTTTAAAAAAAATAGAGATAATAAGAGCATTATCTACAAAGCCAAGACTTATACTTTTTGATGAACCTGTGGCTGGATTAAATCCCAAAGAGACAGCTGAAGTATCTCAAATCATTAAAGAGGTTGCAAAAGATGGGTTAAGTGTGATACTTGTTGAGCATGATATGAAAATGGTTATGCAAGTTTCAGACGAAGTTACGGTTGTAAATTTTGGTAGAAAATTAGCTAATGGTACACCTTTGGAAATAGCAAACAATGAAGATGTTATAAAAGCATATCTAGGTACTAAATATGTTAAAAATTAAAAATCTTGATTTTAGTTATGGTGAGATAAAAGTTTTAAAAGATATAAATTTGGAAATTAAAAAAGGTGAGATAGTAGCGCTAATTGGTGCAAATGGTGCAGGAAAAACTACTTTGCTTAAAGTATTAAGTTCTTTACAAAACCAACAATATGGAAGAATTTTTTTTGAGGGGAAAGATATCTCTAAAAGTAATTCTGTGCAAAGAGTAAAAATCGGAATAGCTCAAGTTCCAGAAGGTAGAGGACTTTTTAATATTTTAAATATAGAAGATAATTTACTTATGGGTGCATACCTAAGAAAAGATAAAAAGATAAAAAGTGATCTTGAGTATATTTACAAACTTTTTCCTGTCTTGAGGGAAAAAAGAAAGCAATATGCCGGAACACTCTCAGGCGGACAACAACAAATGCTCTCTATTGGAAGAGCTTTAATGAGCAATCCAAATCTATTGCTTTTGGATGAGCCAAGCATGGGACTTGCGCCAATCATAGTTGAAGATATTTTTGAAGTTTTACAAGAGCTTAGAAAAAAAGGTACAACAATTTTTTTAATAGAACAAAATGCTTATCTCGCTCTTAGTACAAGTGATAGAGCTTATGTATTGGAAAATGGAAAAATTGTGATGAGCGGTAAATCTTGTGACTTGATAGATGATGATAGGATTAAAGAAGCATATTTGGGAATTTAGAAATACTTTTTGCTATAAAAAAACTTAAATCATTTTTATATTTATGTAATTTTTATCAACAATAGGATATAATAACTTATGGGAAAAAATGAGAATTATAAATTTATTTTAATAATAGCTTTAGCGGCAGTTGTAGGTGTATTTATAGGTATAGTGGGTTCTGTTTTTCATATGTCCATAGATTTTATAGTTCATTCTAAGACTCAGTGGATTAAAGATTGGTGGATGTATGATACAAAGTATATGTGGATTCCTTATGTGGCAACTTCTACTATTATGATTTATATCGCTATACATTCAGTACGCAGGTTTGCCCCTGAAGCCGGGGGGAGCGGTGTCCAGGAGATAGAGGGAATTTTGGAAGATAAACGAAAGATGAGGTCTATCAGAGTTTTATTTATAAAGTTTTTTGGCGGTATTTTATCTTTGGGCGGTGGAATGGTGATGGGAAGAGAGGGTCCTACTATCCAAATGGGTGGGGCACTAGGGCATCTTGTTGCCAAATATACAAAACTGGATAATAATGATGTTAAGATATTGATATCAGCCGGAGCTGGAGCAGGTCTTGCTGTTGCTTTTAATGCACCGATAGCCGGTATGTTTTTTGTTTTGGAGGAGATGAGAAAGCAGTTTAGATATACAAATGCTTCTGTACATGCTGTTATAGTAGCATCTTTGGTTAGTGTGATAGTTTTGCACATGATATTGGGTGATTATATTTCTATCCCGGTACACTATCTTCCTTCTCCTACTACCGGGGAATTGTGGATATTTGTAATACTTGGTGTTTTATATGGCTTTTTTGGATATGTATTTAATATTTTATTGATAAAATTTGCAGATCTTTTTATTGCCATAAAAGGACCCTCTTTTCATATAGCTAGTATTTTTATAGGGGCATTTGTCGGATTTTTATTGTGGATATGGCCAGATAGCGTAGGTGAAGGATTTGGAGTTATCCATCAGATGCTTCATGGTAATTTTTCCTTGTATATTATATTGTTGTTGCTTTGTGCTCGATTTTTTATGACAATGCTCTCTTACGGCACCAGCGCCCCAGGCGGCATATTTGCACCCATGTTGGCACTTGGAACTCTTTTTGGATTGGGGTTTGGAATTATAATAAACTTAATGATGCCTCACTATCCGGTTGATTCTTATATCTTTGCTATTGTTGGAATGTCTGCACTTTTTAGTGCAACAGTTAGGGCACCTCTAACAGGTATTATGCTTATCTTAGAATTGACCCACAGCTATACACTGGTTCTTCCTTTGATAATAACTTCTATATTGGCAAGTATCATAGCAAGTATGCTTGGTGTCAGACCTATATATACCGTACTGTTAGAAAGAACTATGAAAATTGCTAAATTTGGTAAAAGTGAGCCAGGCGAACCAGATGTAAATAAATACTCATAACCGTTTATAATCTTGACAGTACAATATCTTACCGTCAGTATAATACTGTTGTTCTTCACTTGGCTCATTATCCCCTATTATATCTTTTATAATACATTTTGTCTGTATATATTTACATTTAAAATGTAAATCTTTACGGTTTATTATGTAGTGATAAAAAAAATCTCTACTTTTATCTATATCCTTACTTATTTTATGGGTGGGTGTTATAAAATAATTATAAAAACTAAACTCATATCCATTATCATAAGAGATTGAAGCATAATATTGGTGAAGTTTTTTCTTTTTATTTGTAAAATTCCAAATCCTTATATGCTCTCTTTTTGATATATATTTAGATTTAAACTGGAAAGCTAAATTTTGGGGAAGATTCATAAAATAAAGAGAACTAATCGGAGGAGCTTTGTCTTGTAATAATTGAATATATCTTGCAAATGAAATTTTATTTTTCATAAAGATTTCATTTTTTATCCAGTTTTTATTGAATATTTTTCCAATCTTTTGTTTTGTTGCTATTATAATATTGATAGGCTGAATAATATAGTTTTTTTTAGAGTCATAGTAGAGTTTGTATTGTTTACAGTTTTTTATATGAGTTAGTTGCGATATATTGTATGATTTGGGAAAATTATATTGTTGGATTGGAGGATCTATAAAAAAGATAAATAATAAGAATATAAGATATATGATGATGAGTGCTATAGAAAAAACAATAGAATGTTTTACCATAAGATATATAGCTTTCTTTTTTTCTTCTTTTAGATAAATTTTTATTTGTAATAAAATTTTTTTCTTTTTTAAATAATAATATATAAATACAATACATGCAAATATAAATATCATCACAATGGTATAAGTATAAAATATGTCTAAAATTTTATGAAAATGCTTTCCAAAAAAATATCCAACCAATATAAATTGACCTATGCCTATAACAACTCCAGCAATATCATAAAGTAAGAATTTCCTATATTTGAGCTTATATATGCCCACTATAAAAGGTGTTATCCAAGAAAGTGGTCCAAGCAATCTTCCAAAAAATACACTAAGGGCACCATATTTCTTAAAAAATTTAACACCTTTGCGATAATTTTTTTTATTTACAAATTTATTTATATATCTTGTTTTTCTAAGTCCTATAAACAAAATGATACCATATCTTTTCCCCAATAAATAGCTAATTGTATCCCCTAAAATACCTCCAATATATAAGACAGGTATGAGTATCCAAATATTTATAATACCCATGCCAGAGAGTATGCCTCCACAGAGAAAAAAGATTTCACCATACACAAAAAATGAAAAACCTATGATAGTTTCAAACATTGAGCCTAAAAATAGTATGATATATACAAAATCTTTATATCGTATTAAAAAATTGATAAACTGATCAATTATATGTAAATCCATTTTATCTAATTGTATTATAAGATCTGTTTTTCTTGAATGATTCCGGTGTTAGCGCTTGAATATTCCAAAGAAAAAATGTTTTAAAATAACCTTCTTTCTTAAATCTTCTATTTGAAGTGGCTACTTGTTTGGTACGGAAAAAGAAGAAATTTCCAAACACTTGCATATTTTTTATAAATTTTAAATCTTCGGAATAATTTAGTGTCTCGTCAAATTCAACTTGCTTGGCAATATCTGTTTTAGCAATTTGTATAGAGTAAGATGTTTTAGTGAGCCAATGCCCAAAATCATAAAATTTGTACCATAGCGTATCATACAATGAATGATTTGCCAAAGGTTTGAGTGTAGTTGTTCCAATTGAGAGATTGTTGTCATCATTGCTGTTTATATAATTATTTAATTCTTTTAAAAAATCTCTCTCTACAGCAGTATCAGCATCTAAGAAAATAGTAAAATCTGATTTTGTACTAACCTTTTTTAATCCATAGTTTTTTGCTCTTGAGACACCTTTTTTACTACTGTATACTTGTAGATTTGAAATTTTACTTTTAAATGATGAAACTTTTTTATATGTATCATCGTTGGAGCCATTTTCTACTACGATGATTTCATAGTCGTTTTTATCATAGTCTAAAGTGGATAATTTTTCTATAACAAGAGATATATATTTTTCTTCATTGTAGGCGGGTATAACAATAGAAAAAAAGTTTTTATGAAAAAAAGATTGTATTGTTTTTTCTATTTTTAAAAGAGATTGTGATGTTTTCTCTTCTATATATAAAGGCTTTGTCTGTTCTAATTTTAGAGTTAATTTTTGTAAATCAAATCCCGTTTCATCTTCGCAAATTACAAAATTATTTTTATATTTATGGTATTTTGCCAAGTATTCTTGTTCTGTTTGATTTGGTGTCGGAAACAGTATAGCTTTTTTGTTAAGCTCCACCAAATCCATAATAGTTGTATATCCGGCTCTTGATACAATGACTTTAGCCCTGCAAAAAAGTTCATTTCTAAAATCTTTTGTGGCCGATGGATAGATGATTGTATCATATTCTTCTAATTCTATAATATCTTTTTTGGAAGCATCACCTAAAATAAAAACTTTTTTTCCTTCTATTTTCTTTGATTCTTCCAAAAGTTTAGATATAAATGTATCTTTTTTATCCTGCAAGTATCCGCTTATTATGAAAAGATAATCTATATCTTCTTTAATATTTATTTTTTTGTATGAAGACAGTATGCCTACAAATTCGTGCTTACAAAATTTTAGTAAATTTGTATGTGAGAGATTGCCGGCTAAGTTTTTATCATAGGATTTGAAATCCGGTATAAAAAGTTTATTGAAATTTCTAAAATAGTAACAATTAGACAAATCGCTTAAAAATTTAAAAAAAGATAAGCCTTTTGGCGGTATAAAAGATATTTGGTGAGACAAGATAAAAGAGGGTATTTTTTTAGAATAGATGCCATATCTTCCATCAGAAAATATAAAGTCGAAGTCATTTTCGATTTGAGAAGTTTTTTTATGCTCATTTCTTATGATAAGGTTAGTTTTTATAAGATCAATGAAAAGATAAAGATAAAAATACAATCCATCTCCTCGTTCGAGTTTTGGATAATCTTTAAATTCCATAAAATTTACAGTACTACTTCTTAACTCCTCTTCTAAAAAATGCAGAGTATTTCCATAAGATATTATGGTGATATCATATTTTGTTTTAAAATGATTGATAACTGCCAAAGTTCTAGTAGCATGACCCAAGCCCAATGAGCTTATAGCAAAAAGTGCTTTTCTTTTCATCTTTTATCCTATTGTCTTTTTATGTTTTTTTATATAAAACCATATAAGCAGTCCGACTAAAATAAGTGTAGCTACTGTGATTTCTTTTAAATATGTATGAATAAGTGCTTCGTTTTGCCCTATAAAATATCCCAGAAGTGTTAAAATAATAACCCAGATGAAGGCACCTAAAGCCGTATATATACTAAATTTGAACGCATTCATCTTAGCCAAACCCGCCGGAAAAGATATATACTGCCTTACTCCTGGTATAAGCCTGCCTGTAAAGGTAGAGATGTGTCCATGGTTTTCAAAAAATCTTTCCAGTTTATCAACTTTTTCTTTAGATGTTATTTTATATAACAGTTTTCTTCCGAACCTGCTAGCTAGAAAATAGTTAAACCAAGCACCTGCCAAACTGCCCACTACTCCAAACAATAAAACCAAAGTCAAGCTCATATCACCTTGATATGCAAGATATCCGGCTGGAATCATGACAACTTCACTTGGAAACGGGAAAAAACTACTCTCTAAAAACATTAAAAGAAATATCCCAATATATCCCCAGCTTCCAATGGTATCTACTAAAAAACTAACTATTTCGTGCATTTATATCCTTAATTTATATTTAAAACATCTTTAATTGATTGAATACTTCTATGTATAAAATCAGGTTGTTTCATGTCAATCTTAATGACTTTATAGGTTACATTTTTACCTTTAACGCTAACTTTTATATAGTGGTAAAAGGCATTATTTTTATACTTATACAAAGGTGCCCCGGCTCCTCCTGTTATTATAAAAGGAGTTTTGTGCCAAGTGCCTCTAAAATATGCATGAATGTGAGAACAAAAAAGCATAGTCACTTTGTATTTATCAAAAATATCATTTAGCCTCTTTGCTTTTTTAATATTTTTGATGCTGTGTCCTCTTGCATACTTTCCATACCTTGGGTCATACAAAGGAACATGCATAAAGACAAATCTATTTTGAAAATTTTGTGATATTTTAAGCCTGCGAATAAGCCATTGTCTTTGTTCTTTTCCAAGACTTTTTTCATTTGAATCATCCAAGACTATAAAATAACTATTTCCAAATGTAAAAGAAAAATATGTTTTGCCAAAAGTTTTATCATAATTTTTCTCACCATCATACCATGGGATTTCATGATTTCCTATGATACTTATGATAGGCTTTTTGGATGTTTTAATTTTTTTTAGATAGTATTTGAATTCTTTAACATAACCATCTGGAACCAAGTCGCCATTGTTTATAGCAAACTGTATGTTTTTATCTTTATTTACATCATTTATGATTTTCTCAAGAACTCTATCGCCATCTCTATTGTCCCCCATGACAACAAAAGAAAAGTTTTTTTGTTGTAGATTTTTAGCTTCTATTTGCTTAAGCATTTTATTATTGTATGATGAAGCAAAGATAGAAACAGTTATTAAAAATAATAAAATCATTTGTTTCATTACGATATCTCCTCTTTTATTTTATATACTACAATATGAAAATGAAATGAAAATTAAGAGTTATACCTTTTTTAGAATATCAAGGATTATAAACTTATAATCTTCGATATCTTTATCTTTTGCTTTGTTTGATTTTCTAAATTTTGTATGTAGCTTTTCCAACTGTTTTCTTGTTTTACTATCTATAAATTGCTCCGATATACTCTCAACTGATTTTAAAAGTTCTTTTTCTCTTAAGGCATGGCTTCTATTTATGATAGTTTTGGCATGAAACAAGGAGCGATTCAATAATATATAAGGGAAATTTATATTTTTCATAGGGCCGATTTTTAATTCCTTTTTGCCTAATTTTTGCCCGAGGATTTTTATATCTGCCAATTTATCATACCCTAAAACTGCACCTGCTCCACCTATTGCGGCACCTATGATGCTCCCTGTCATCAAGGATGAGCCGCCTACTGTTATATCTACTCCAGCTCCGGCAAGTCCACCTGAGGTAAGACCACTTAACAGCAATAGATTTTTAGATAATCCAAATATTGACTGACTTTGTTTGGAAAAAAGATTATTATCCAAGATATCCAACTCATCTTGTTCGATTTGTAGTATATTATGATGCCATAGCTTTTCAATGTCTTTTTGAGCTTTTATCTCCAAACTTATCAGTTTATTTCGATATTTTTCTTTAAGCAATTCTCTTTCTTTTTTAGTTGCTTCTTTTCCTTTTACCTTTATCTTTTGAGTCAAAGTTATAGAATTTGCTATATTTTGAGCTATCATTAAGGCAGTGGCTTCTAACTTTTGTTCATGATTTGTTTTTAGTATCAAGATAGAGTGTTTCACCTCTTTTGTCCAATCCTCGTTTAGATAAGATACTGCTTCGAGAAGTTCAATATTATCAGCAAACTTTGCTTTTAGAGGATTGTATGTTTTGACTATTTTAAAGTATTGATTTAAAGCATTTTTCCATTCAAGACTATAATCTTCATCTCCTATCATATTTATAAGAGCCATAGACGCTCTTCCTGTAAATCTAAGTATTTCCATTTGGGATTCATACTCTAATCCGTAAGGTTTTGAGCCATCTACGACATATATGATACCTGCTCCTTGCATGATCGGCTCAAGCAATTCTATCTCATCATTAAACTTTGGGTTATTTCTATTTTCATTTATAAATTTATTAATTCTTTCAAATTTTTCGTGTGCCCCAAGACCTTTTTTGTCAATGTAGGATAAAACACTTCTTGCCCTTTGAAATCCGGGAGTGTCTATAAGCTCATAAATAATCTTATTATCAACTTTCAAAGGAAAAATCCTTCTTTTTTTAGTAGTTCCCGGAATATCTGATATTTGAACGCTGTCATCTTGTGCAAGAGCTGATACTATAGAGCTTTTTCCTTTATTTGGATGACCTACTACTGCAAATCTGGGTATATCTTTCATCTAATAATCTCCTTTTCGCTGAAGCAAGCTCCAGTGAAAATTCCCCTCACTTTTAGGGCTCCCATAAAATTCCCAAATTTTATGGGAAAAACTTATGCTTTGCCTTTGGCAAGAGGAACTCTCATGATTTTTATTGTTGTTTATGTTTTTGAAACATGAGAGTTTCATGTAAATATCCATATATTTTGAAAATTTTTTAATTTATTATTCCATATTTTGATATCTTTTTCTGCTGGAATATATGAATTATGCAAAGTGCCTATGGGCAAAATATTTATTTTTTTACACTTTTTTGATAATTCCTCTATAAAATCCAAAAATTCATTAGTTGGCGGCTCCCATGATTTTATGATGATTGTCGGATCCTCCTGTAAAGAGTGCAAAATTTCATTATCTTCTTCAAGAGTATTGTTTCCTCCTGCTAAAAAAGTGAATTTTGGTTTTATATTTTGATAATCAAGAACAATATCCAGCCTGTTTTTATCTATCGCCCATCCTATGATAGTGGAAATATTGGAATTATCAAGACTTTCTGCATTGATAAAATTATTATTTTTTGGCAAACTGTTTTCTTTTGTGTCAGCTTGAGTTTTAACTATTTGGGTATTCATATTGTGTAGTAAAGCTTTACTTTTTGTATTTTGTAGATAACTTTTGTCTATAGCTCTGTTTAAAAAATATTTTGTGATAAAAAGTAAAATAATTCTAGGAAATATTCCCCAAAAAATAATCGCAAAAACTAAAAATTGCCACCAATTACCAAGAAGTCTTGCATGGCTTATATACTCTTTTGAGAGTTTGCCACCGAGTCTGAAAAATTGACTCTTTTCTATAAGCTCCAAAGATGGACTGCCGCAGTGACAAAGCCAACTCCAAGGCAAAGAGATAGTTTGAAAAAAGTCATATAACTCTTTTGGTGATATATTTAAAGTACTGCTCCATCCAAAAGCCAAATCTTTAGAGATAACACTTACTATCAATGATACTAAAATACCCGATAAAAAAGAGATTGTGAGCAGTTGAATCCTGTTTAAAATCAACCAGTTTAAAATCAATGGCTCAAACTTGAAGTTTATTTTAAAAGAGGGAAATGACTCTACAAGTTTGTCAAGCCAAAATGCCGGTGATATTTTCAATAAAAATTCACTGTGAACACTTTTATCTTTGATCATAGCGATAATATTTAATAATAGTGTAAATAAAGGGAAAAGAACCCCAACAAATAAAAAATGAAAAATATTGATAGGTTTTTGTCCACTATAGCTTATAAGCCCATATCCGATAGACAACCCTGTTAAAAAAATGATAAAAACTAAAACAACAGTAATAGCATTTATCCCTTTTGATATATTTGTTGCATTTGATTGTGGATTTAGGGTTGAAGCATGCAACGCATTCCAAGCTTTTAATTGTTTTAAAGGAGATGTTTTTAAGTGTTTTAGCTTTATCCCGTCAAGACGATTTTTCTCCTTGTCAAGCTTTGCATACTTAAGCAAATGGGTATAGTCAATATAGTTTTTAAGCTTTGAATTATGTGCCATAAGTTCCTTTCTCAGTTTTATTATATCAAAAAAAGTGCTATATGGTTATATTGCAGTAGATCCAATATATCTTGCATGTTTTTTTTCTTTTATTTTTTCCACATTGACCAAAATAAAGCTATCAATACAATTATTGAACTCTTCATCTATATTAAAGCCCATGAAAACTATACCGCCATCATCGCAAAGATCAGCATACTGTTTATATAATGTCGGAACTGATGCCCCGTAAAAATTTAGATTTTTCTTTAAAATCAAAAAATTTTCTTTTTTATTCTTGCCAATAAATATTTCCTCCATCTGTTTTGTTTCTGCTTTGGTTAAAATAAAAGGTTTTATAGGTTTTAAAAGCTCTTTTTTCCCTCCATAATATTTATCATAGTAGAAAATAATAAGATTTTGTGCATTTTTGCAAAGATGGGCACTTAAGCTAACAGGACCAAAGAGATATTTTACATTTTGATTATTCTTAAGATAAGCTCCGATTCCTTGCCATAAATAATCTAATGCTCTGCCTCCCCAGTATTTTGGCTGAATAAAGCTCCTGCCAAGCTCTATAGAGTCATTTAGGTACCTTTTAAAATCTGGCTGAAAATTAAATAATTCATTGGAATAAAACCCACTTATTCCAAATTTGCTGTATACAATATCGCTTTGAGCAAGTCTATATGAGCCTACTACTTCCAAATGCTCTTCATCCCATAAGACTATATGTTTGTAATATTTATCATAATCGTCAATATCTCTTTTTCTTCCTGTTCCTTCACCAACTTCTCGAAAAGATAACTCCCTTAGCCTTCCTATCTCTCGCAATAAAGACGAATTTGGAATATATTCAAAGAGATAAATAATCTTACCATCATTTGTAGAACCTATTATCTTCGCATCTTTGAGTTCTTTTTTTAAGTTTTGTCTATTCTCTGGAAGCGAAATACCTTTTACCGTAGCAAAAATACCAGGCTTATCTTTTGATATATTATATAAATGTTGTTTAAATAATAGGATTTTTTCTTGGGTACTGATATTTATATTTTTAAAGCTACTATAAGGAATGAGTTTTCCTATTATAAATTCTATTGATTTGTTTTTTTTATTGAACATTTCATGAGGTAGCAAAAATGCTGATAATTGTTTGTTTAGCATAGAAGCGATATAGAAAAACAATGAATTTTTTGCCTTAATATAAACTGGCAATATCGGTGCATTTTTATTTAGAGCAAATTTTAAGAATCCTTTTTGCCATTTTGTATCCTGGATGCCAGTTGTGCCTGATCTTGAAACTTCTCCCGATGGAAATATAATAATGGCTTCTTCATTGTCTAAGCTACTATATATTTGATCAATTGAATTTTTTGAAATCTTGCTCCCAAATGTATCTACTGCTAAAAATAAGGGCTCTAAGGGCTTTATTTGCATTAGTATATCATTTGCTACAATTTTTACATCTTCTCTTACTCTCTTAATCATATGGATAAGGCAGAGAGCATCAAGCATACCCAAAGGATGATTTGCTATTATGATTACTCTTCCTGCTGCTGGAATATTTTCTATCTGACTTAGTGTAACTTTATATGAAAAGTTAAACTCGTCGAGTACATGATCAATAAATTCAAAAGATGATGAATTGCCATATTTATTTAAAAGGGCATTCGTTTTTTTTCATAAAGTACGATTTTTAAGATTTCATATATAGGTTTTTGGATAAAAAAAGGTAAAGTTTGTATCTTTTCAAATTTATTTGCGACTAAATTTTGTATATCTAACACTCTTTTTCCTTTTTAAGATTTTATATCCTGCAAATACTATTAAAACAAATACTAAAACACCAATACCTGCGTCTTGACCATATAAATCAAATCCATAGCCGAGATAATATCCTCCAAGCAGATAAACAAATGCCCAAAAAAATGCAGTTATTATATCAAAACTTATAAACTTTACAGTATTGATTTGGTGAGCACCGCACCAAAGAGGAACTATCCATCTGCTCCAGCTACTGTTGCGACCAAAAAATATAGCTTTGAAAAGATTATTTTTTATTATTTTTTTTATTTTCTCAAATCTTTTTTTATTAATCTTTATTTTTTCTAAGTATTTTTTTAAATACTTTTCTCCAACCTTTTTACCAAAAAAATATTCATTTATATCTCCTGTTATCATGCCTAAAAAAGAAGCTAAAATTAATATTTTTATATCTAAAATTCCTTTATAAGCCAATATTCCTAAAAATATAGTAGTTGATTCCATTGGTATAAAAATACCAATAGGAAGGGCTTCAATAATTGCACCAAAAAATAAAATAGCTACTGCAACTATCATAATAGTTTCGTGCGGAAACTGTGCAAGATAATTGAAAAGATATTTTAAAATCTCTTTCATTTTTTATTTTTAAACCTTACAAAACTTAAAAAGGTTTCCCTGACAGGATAAAAAAAAGCTTTTATTTTCTCTTTGATATCTTTAAAAACTTTTTTTATATTTCTATAAATTTTACTGCCGATTATTAGTAAATACCAGTAATAAAAAGTTCTGATGATACGGTATTTTAGCAGTCGCCTTTTGTTGTGCTTAAATATGTCAACAGTTGGAATATATATGACAATCTTTAGGATATAAAAAAATATGCCAAGTTTTACAAAACCTCTTACGCTTAGAAAAACTGCAAATGTTGCACTGGCTTCGGCAATGCCTGCTATGAGCAAGAAGGAACTAAGTAGTACCAAATCATTACTACGGTTTATAAAATCAATAAATTTACTATATATGTCAAATTGTCTTATAAATATAAGTAATCGTTTTGCCATTTTTATGACAAATTCTTCAAAAATAAAATATATTATAAATAAAATATATTTTATAATAATCCGTAATCTTTCAAATATAATTTTCATTGCCATGCCTTTTTAAATTGGTTTTACTTTGTGCAATGATAGACAAAAGCCGGTGGTAAATTGTTCCAGATAATTTTTGTTTGGATTACAACTTTAAATCTATCATTCAATAATTTTTTAAATTTTATACCTTGAGGTAGAAATGAACTTTGTAGATATGCAAAAGTTAGAAATTCACCATTTCTTTCTAATGATTCATAAATTCTATCTATTAAATCAGTTTGATATTTTTCATCAAAACAAGACCAAGGCAACCCCGATATAATACAATCACATTCATCTTTTTGAGCTTCTTTTAAATATTTTTGTATATTTTCGGCACTATCATTGTGTATTGTTGCATCAGGGCAACAAGTTTTTGTTTTCTCTGCAAAGTATTTGTTTATTTCCAAAGAGAAAAATAGAGATCCTTTGCTTTTCTTTTTTATAATTTCTTTTGTAAAAGAGCCAGTTCCCGAACCAAGTTCAACTATACATTTTCTTTCATCAAGAAGAGCGATATCAGTTATATACTTTGCCAGAGTTTTGGATGAGGGGGCTATAGCGCCTGTTCGTACGGCATTATCTTTGAAGTTATTTAAAAATTTTAAAGAACTGCTTACATTTTTTTCTATACATTGACCGGTTTGCGATATTTTAAATCTTTTGTATATCTTTTTAATTGTATAAAATGTATAATTTATTTTAGATTTTATTTTTTTATTTTTATAGTATTTTGAGACTACAATACTGTTTGATTTCATGATAAACTCCTATATTTTTTTAATTTTCTTAATAAAACAACCATAGATAAAAAGATACAATAATCCAATTATCACTAACATTAAATCCCAATGAGCCAAGAAATACATGCTAACAAATTCTTTTACATTGTGAGCAAACTGCGCAATGAGCGATGTCTCTATGGCTCCTACTTGAATAGGTTTGTAGCTTACTTTGTTACCGTTAACTTTTACTAAAATAAAGTGATGAAAGAAGTGCTTTGGATTATCACCTCCAAGTTCTGCACCGGCACCTCCTGTAACTGTATAAGGTGTATTACCCCATTTTCCTGTAAAGTATCCATGTTCATGAGCTGTAAAAATCATATCTATTTTGTATTTATCAAATAGATTTTGTAGTTTTGAAGCAAATGGCTCATCAAATTGACTTTTTACGATGGAGTCTTTTACCGGATCATGAATAGGTATATGCATAAACACAAAAGTATGCTTATAGTTTTTTACATTTTTTAGTTTTTGTTTTAGCCAAGATATTTCTTGTGGACCCATTCCTGTCTCGTGAGAACCATCAAGCATGAGAAAATATGAATTTTTATAAGCAAAAGCATAGTAAGCTTTACC